>Ga0214919_10007447_pt1 | contig 14764 bp, 12 predicted proteins | sample LL1503_MetaG_FD_177994 | JGI IMG/M metagenome (GOLD analysis project Ga0214919, IMG submission 177994) | Freshwater microbial communities from Lake Lanier, Atlanta, Georgia, United States - LL-1503 | ecosystem: Environmental > Aquatic > Freshwater > Lake | place: USA: Georgia | collected... | reverse complement strand
TATCGCAATAGAAGAAAACGTTTTGGATTGCGAGTTAATTTATTAGCAGGAATTTACAATTTTGAGATATGCAAATAGGTTATGAAAGAGGTCTATTGCAGTCAGTGCCGCAAGAGTAGCCGACGGTTTGGATATCCTAGTTTCATTAGTCAATATTGGCGCGCTATCAGCATTCTTTATGCTCCATTTAGCGGTGATTAAGGTTTATTTTATTCAGCATAAGTCTTCGCGGATCATACGACATCTGTTCGTGCCGGTTCTAGGCTGTCTGAGTATTGCCACCATAATTATTTTATCATCCGGCTTTTCACAGTTAATCGCGCTAGCATGGCTGGCATTTGGGATTACGTGGAGTTTTTATCAACGTGTTTTAAGGAATTAAAATGGAAGCAAATATAAAGTGGATTAAGGAATATGGCTTTTTGGCTAAAAGTACTTCAGGTCATGCGCTGCTGATGGACGCACCAGTTGCATCAGGCGGCAATAATCTCGGGCCATCTCCGATGGAAGTGGTTTTAATGGGCGCTGCAGGTTGTATGAGCTATGATATTGTCAATATCTTACGTAAATCACGCCATGACATTAGGGAATGTAATGCCCAATTAATCGCCGAACAAGCTCCTGAAGCACCAAGGGTTTTTACCAAAATTGAGTTTAAATTTACGCTTGAAGGTAAGTTAACCCGCGAGCAGGTACAAAAAGCAATTGATCTTTCCGCAAAAAAATATTGCTCAGTTTCAATAATGCTCGGTAAAACCGCGGATATTAGCTTTAGCTTTGAAATTATAGATTAAACTGCGCAAACTAGCGCTAAATTCATCTAGCGCTAGAAAACTAAATTTAATTTACCCAAACCTAGACCCATCTCATCGCTTAAACCCTCACTGTTGTACAGAATAAGAGCTACTTAGCTTAATAAAATGCAATGAATTAGATGAATAAAATCAGCACAGAAATATGATTTTCTATTTGTGTAAAATTAGACAGAAATTACTTTTTTCAAGACGACAAGATTTGTTACCTTGATTTAAGATACTTACCTTTAGATAAAGCAAGCCAGATGGCAAGAAAGGAGTAATTGTGCTTAGTATCATGGTTTTTTCCTCTAAAGAATTGTTTATCAAGTACGGAAATTATACCTTTATACCATACATTAATCAAATTAACAATATTAATAGATTCAATAGATTTTGACTATTACAATTCAGACAAGACATGAGATATTAAGAAAATCAATTACGAAGAAAATATACAGATTAATGCAGATATAAAAAAGGACAGGTGTACAGGAAATAACACCTCATTCAAAATAATCTTTCATGCGAAAATAGTATGATCCCATCTTCACAAAAGCTTGTTGAATTACACCGATATTGGTGATTTCGAGTGGTTTAATTGCAGCAAAAATATCGAATTTCTCAGACTGCCCAATAATTGCATCCGCAATAATCTGTCCAGCTAAATTACTCAAAGCCAAGCCTTGTCCAGAGTACCCTTGCGCATAATAAACTGTATCATACAACCGTCCAAAGTTAGGCGCTAAATTTAAAGTCATACTATCAGCACCATACCAGAAATTCTTAACTTTAACTCCAGCCAATTGCGGGAAAGTATTAATTAAATCATTATAGAGCGATTTTTGTACCTGTGGCACATCCGGCTTGCCAAAAGTATCTCCACCACCAAAAATCAAATTATTCTGCTCTGTCAAACGATAATAATTCATAATATTGCGACTATCAAAAACCGCCATTCGATTTGGCAAAATCTCATGAGCAAGACTCGGCGACAGTGATTCAGTTGCCATAACATAAGTATCAAATTTAACCACCTTATAAGCTAATTCAGGCGCAAACAAACTATTTTGATAATTACAGGCTAATACTACAAATTTGGCTTTTACCTGATGTTTGCCATTGATGGTTAAATGATGCACGCCAGCTTGATTAAATTTAATCTCGGTAACTCGACTCTTAGTAAACATTTGCGCTTTTTGCTTACAGATTTGACTTAAACCTAAAGCATAATTTAAAGGGTGAATGTGACCGGAAAAACGATCATAAAGTAGCCCATAATATTGATCTGAACCAATCAATGTCCGCGTTTGCGGCTTATCGTATAGTTCCACTTGCGTATAACCATACTTTTCAGTCATAATCGCATATTCTTCTTGTAGCGCTGCGAAATGTTTTTCTTTATAGGCTGCGATTCCAGTTCCGGATTGCCAGCTACAGTTGATATTATAATTTTTGATATTACTTTTGACAATATCTATTGCTTGCAAAGAAAGACTCCACAGCTGTTTGGCTATTTTATCTCCAAATTTATCTTCAAAATATTCCATTCCACACTCATAGGCAGTCAAAACCTGACCACCATTCATACCACTAGCTTGTCCGGCAATATTTTGTGCTTCAAGTAACACTACTTTATAGCCGCGCTCAGCTAGTTTCAATGCGGTTGAGACTCCAGTTAATCCACCACCAACCACACATACATCACAACTCAGATCTTCTGCAAGAATTGGTAATTCAATATGAGAGTTTTGACTATCAAAATAATAAGTATTACTTGAATGTCCTGTATAAAATTCAACAATTACTTTATCCAACAACGCAGAACTATTATTTGAACTAATTAATTTGCTACCAGCAAAGCCAACCCCCATTCCAACACCCAATTTCAGAAAATCACGACGATTCATCAAAGTCTCTTAGTTATAACTGATTTTACATGAACAAGCATTACAATAGCGCGAATTACTACTAACATCCAATCCATTAATATGCAAAAACCCGTTAAATTTAGTTTTCTCACAACCACTTGGATGAACAAAGTGAATTCCAGTATCAGCACCACGATGATAAATTTTGCCGCAAGCCTCAACACTGCTACCTACCGCATAACGGCGGGTAAAATCATCAATAATTCCAGCATCGCTATTCATACTGGATTGTGCAACGGTTAGATTAGTATAAAACAAATTATCCATCACAACTTTATAAATCTCGCCCTGCGCATCCTTGATATAAAACTGAGTATGAGTCATCGGATAGCCAGTATTATTGTAACTGCGCGCTTTATTAAACTTAAATACTTGTTTTTCTGGTAGTTGAACCAAAGTTCCACTAATTAGAGTACAGCTCTGCGGTGCTTTAGCCGCAAAACTATCTGTAGCAAATAAAATACCACCGATCAATATCAGTACACGAATACTATACATACCTCTCATCCTCAAGCTCTATGACTCAATACCAGCATTATGCGCTTGCTGATCAGCATGATAACTAGAGCGCACCAGCGCACCAACTGCAGCATGCTTAAATCCGATTTGATAAGCAAAATCTTCCAGCTCTTTAAATTCAGCCGGAGTAACATAACGCAATACCGGCGAATGATGTTTCGATGGTTGCAGATATTGTCCAATTGTAATCATCTCAATATCATGCTCACGCATTAAAAGCATCAGTTCTTTGATTTCTTCATTAGTTTCACCAATCCCAACCATAATACCCGATTTAGTCGGAATATCCGGACGCATTTGTTTAAAGCGTTTTAACAAATCCAGTGAATTTTGCAAATCCGCACCCGGGCGTTGTGCTTTATATAAGCGCGGAACGGTTTCTAAATTATGATTCAACACATCGGGTGGGCAAGCAGCCAAAATTTCCAAGGCTTTATCCAAACGACCACGAAAATCAGGAACTAAAATCTCAACCTTAGTTTGAGGGCGAATTGCGCGAATCTCTTGAATACAATGAATAAAATGCTCCGCACCACCATCGCGTAAATCATCGCGATCAACGCTGGTAATCACCACGTATTTAAGCTTGAGAATATCAACCGAGCGTGCAACTTCTTTTGGTTCATTGGCATCCAATGGATTAGGTTTTCCGTGCCCAACATCACAAAACGGACAGCGACGGGTACAAATATCACCCATAATCATAAAGGTTGCGGTGCCCTTATCAAAACACTCACCAATATTTGGACAGCTGGCTTCTTCACACACGGTATGTAATTTATGTTCACGGAGTAAATTTTTTACCCGATTGAAGTTTTCACCAGTGGGTAATTTAACTTTAATCCACTCTGGTTTTTTCAACGGCTCAGCCAAAGGCACTACTTTAATTGGAATTCTGGATAATTTATCTTCATTGCGTAACTTAACGCCTTGTTTTTTATCCTCAGTACTAATCATATCCACATCCCTACAAAGAAAAATATTAATCGGGCATTATAACAAATATCGAGCAAATACCGCTTGATTTTCAATTAGATACACCGCACTATTAACAATGTTTTAATTTGAGTGATCAACCATTATCTGCCATTTATTATCATTTTTCTTAAATAATAAAGAGGTTACTCCAGCATACTCTTTACTCTCAGCTTGTAGCTTCCAGTGTCCATATAAAAAAGCATGTTGCTCATCAAGTGCTTCAATTCCATCTATTTTGATCTGCAGTTGTCCCATACCTTTTTTATCATTACCATACTTTTGTTTATAATGATCGTATGAGCTTTGCCAACCATAAATAAATTTATCACCCGAAATAAACAAAGTTTTAGGACTGTTAATATAACCTTTCATAAAGCATTCAAGATCACCAGCATTCCAACATTTTACCGATTGCTCCATCGCACTCCTTACACCTTGAGTAACTTCTTTGGATTCACTGCTGCTTAATGCATAACAATTTATCCCCACCAGAGCCAATAAAATTAATTTTTTCATGTACTTACCTTTATAAAAAACCTTATTTACAATAAAAACTGCTATCTTCCACCAGCAACATCAATAAACGAGCCTATGCCTCGACTTGCTCCAGTAATTATGGCTACCTGGGGAGAATCTATGATTTGACTCATAATAAGTTTACCTGACAAATTAATTAGAAAATAATTATATCATCCAATCTTAAATGATTGCTGTAAATAAAAAAACCACCTAACTCAGTAGGTGGCTTTTTCAATTCTTTATATAATTGCCGCTTGGCAGATGCTCGTTTGGCTTTATTGCTTTTCTCATGTACTCCGGCACCGTTACGCTTCATCAAAGCTAACGCAACATAATTTCTCGGTTTATTATTTGTTTTCATTTTATTTTCCTATTTTGAAAACAATATTGTAACAACTTTCCCGAGTATAAACCTTAGATTTTCATAAGCAGGGCAATGTAATAATAGTGAATTAGCCATATATCGCTGTTTATGAATAGTGTAAAATCTTGGTAATTAACAACATTCTACAACCATCATAAGAAAGAATTTTAATGGCAGAACAAAAAGTTGCAGGACAAATTGGTTTTACCAGTGTAATATTGATGATTTTGACTAGCTGTCTAGGGATTCGATGGATACCAGTTGCTGGTGGAATTGGCACTCCCGCACTATTATTTTGGTTACTCGGAATAATCTTATTATTCATTCCCCTAATGATTATGATTGTAGAGTGCTCACTCAATTATGCCAAAGATGGTGGCGTTTATCTATGGGTAAAAGAAGGTCTTGGACCTAAAGCTGGTTTCCTTACCTCGTGGTTTTATTGGACAAATAATATATTTTACTATCCAGCACTACTTACCTTTATGGCAGCTAATTTAGCTTATCTAATTAATCATAAATCGCTTGCCAGCAATCATTATTTCGTTGCAACAGTAGATATTATATCTTTCTGGTTTATCATTAGTTTAAATTTACTCGGTGTAAAAAATCTTGCGCGCATTGCCAGTTTTGGCGGGGTATTAAACCTTGGTTTAGTCGGATTTATTATTGTTTCCGGAATTGCCTATGTTATGATAAATCACACTCCAGCAACACCATTTGAATTAGCACACCTGATTCCATCGGGCAATGCAATGGACAATATTTCCAATCTGGCATTATTAATGTTCGCCCTCGGTGGTTTGGAACTGATTCCAACTTTAGCACAATCAGTAAAAAATCCACAGCGCACTCTACCGATCAGTCTAGTAATCAGCGGCTTTATTTTGGTTGCAATGTATATGCTTGGAACTTTATGTATTAATTTTATTTTAACTCCCAATGAGCTCTCAAGCACCACTGGAGCTATTGATGCTTTGCTAACTGTCAGTACAAAATTACATTTAGATTTTTTAATCAAAATCATTATAACTGCGCTGGTAATCGTAGAGTTTTTTGGGGTAAGTATTTGGTTAATTGCACCGACTATCATGTTTTTTAAATGTAGCGAACCAGGATCATTACCAGATTGGCTACAGAAGTTAAATCGCAACTACGTACCCAAAAATGCATTAATTTTGCAGGGTATCATTGTAACCGCGTTGGTGATTTTGACTCAATTTTTACCGACTGTCAATGCAATGTACATTACATTGGCACTAATGACCACCATTGTTTATTTTCTGCCATATTTATTCTTATCTGTAGCCTATCTCAGCCTTAGAAAAAAGGGATTATTACCTAAAACTATTGTAAATAATACAGTAGCTAAATTAGTTGCAGTACTTGGTTTTTTATCAGTACTCTTTGGTATCATAATTTCTTTTGTCCCGGGCAGTGATCTTAAAACAACTAGTGACATCATAGTCTATGAACTAGAATTATTTGGCGGCCCGATTATTTTTGTAATCATGGGCTTTATGATCTATGCTCGCCGTGATTACGTACAAAAAAAGAATGCTCAGATTTAATTAATCATAGGAATGAAATTACATAAATGACAGAAATAGTTAAATTTAGCAAAGCTCAACAAGAGCTCTTGACTCAGAAATTACAGCATTATTTTGCGCGTGAACTAAATTATGATCTTGGTGGGTTTGATGCCCAGTTTCTCTTGGATTTTATTGCAGAGGAAATTGGTTGTCATTTTTATAATCAAGGATTATTGGATGCTCAAGCAGTATTAAGCAAGAAGGTTGACGATATTCAAGATGCAATTGGGCAATTAGAGAAGTTTTCCAAACCAAATAGATAGGATAAGCAGTTGGAAATCAGACAAATTTCAGAGATCACGCCAGAACAGAAGAAATATCTATCTCAAGTCTTGGTGGAAGCAGTTAATGGCGGCGCATCAGTTGGTTTTATGCTGCCATTTTCTTGGAAAGACGCGGATAATTATTGGTCAATGATTGATTCTAGTCTAAATAGCCATCATCTTTTATGGGTTGCTATTGAAAAGAATCTAATTATCGCAACAGTACAGCTAATCCTTGCTGTAAGCCAAAATAGACAACATCGGGCAGAAGTCGTTAAATTACTAGTATCGCCTCATTTTCGAGGACAAAAAATTGCAACAAAACTGATGAATGCGTTAGAAGCAGAAGCTCATAAACTAGGAATCACCCTTTTACTTCTGGATACGCAAACCAGCTCTACAGCAGAATCTATATATCAACACTTAGGTTGGCAGAAAATCGGTGAGATTCCAGATTATGCCAAAAATCCAAGAGGTGTACTCTGTAGCACCAGTTATTTTTATAAATTAATTTAGCTTTTATATAAATAATAATTCTATTTATAATCAAGGGAGATTTACGATGGTAGATATTACTAGTTTAGATGAGTTAGAACAAAATATTCGTGAATTATGTGTATCTTACTCATCTGGAATACAACTGAAGTTGCGAGATTTTGTTGGTGATGACGAAACGGTTAAAATAGAGAACACTATCCTCAGGTTCTATAAAAATTCTGATTTTTATAATTTAGAGTTTGTAGATTTAGAAAAAACTACAGCTAGTTTCAATAAGTTACAAGATGTTTTGTCTGACAACAACGTTTCTAGTGAACAAAAATGGGAAAACTCATACCCTGCAGTTGAAATCCTTGAAACGAAATTAGATACTCACCCCCATGGTAACCTTAAACTTCAAATCAATAAATATGAACGATTGACACTTAATTTCTATAATTACTCTCAGAATTCATTATTTAATGATTATATTGAAAACATAACTAAAATAATAACTATCATCTTAAAGAAATATTTTGCTCAGAATATCCATAAAACCAATTTAGCGCAACATATCCTAGAGATGATATCTAAGACCAATATTGATATTTACGAAGAAACTGATTGTAAATATGAAGATGGTTTCTGGGATATTGCATTAAGTAATAATTGTGGGTTTACCTATTTTTATGATAAACCTAAGAAAAATTATTATTTAAACTTCCGTGGATTTTACCTTAGCAATAATAGCGATGCTTTTACGGGAACAATAAAAGATATATTTGGTGGCGATCTGGAAGTCAAAATTAAATCCTCAACTCGTTTGGGTTCAGATGTTGCTGAGGAAATTTGTGTTAATTTTAAAGGTGAAGATAATATCTTCGAGAGTCAAGATGATTTCAAGATTAATTTCAAAAGTACTGATTTCTTTGCTATTGTTTTTAAAAATGAACAAGAATTAATTAATAACTCAAAAATTAAGCACTTTATTGAACATTTGCTTAAACTGCAGAAAATTAAATTAGGCATTCCAGAAAACCCACCTACAATACAAGGCGTTGGTTTTGCCATCGGATTGATTAATGAATTTGCCTTTCCCAAAGATACCCTTAAAGAGCAAATCAAGTCTATATTAATTAATCTTGGGCATAAGGAAAATAACATTCAGTTGCTGGATATAGATATAGATGATATAACCTCAATTGAATCATCAAAGATTAATATTATTTCCAACATCTCTAGCACGGAAGGTATCAAAAGCGTAAGAGAACGTACCAACAATAAGGCAATATTCATTGCATGTGGATTGGAACACGAGTTAGCATCCGTATCTAAACAGAAAATTGTTAAAGAGTTTAAAATCCGTATTCAAAAATGTACGAATACTCTTACAAAAGTTGATTATGAAAATATTGGGCAAAATCTAGCCATTAATAACGACCTAAAAAAATTAAGAGAAGATATCAATAAATGCTATCATCAAGCAGATTTTTTCTTAACCTATGAAAGCGATAAAAATAGTAAGTTAAGTAAATACAAGATGAAACAGCAATCAAAACGTTTTTTCAACTTACTGCATGGGTTTCCTTTTGCTACACCAACCAAAGATGAATATGCTATGTATATGGCATTCTCTTCGGCTTTACGTTCAGCAGATTTATCACGCCAGGTAGGAGCAGTTATTACCACCCCTAATGGTGATATCCTCGCTACTGGTGCGAATGATATTCCAAAAAGTGGCGGTGGCTTGTATCGTTCTCATCTTAATGAAGAAAATGGTAGTATATATGATGACGCTCTTGGGCGCGATTATATGCGCGGGTTTGATTCTAACGCTATAGAGAAACAACAACTAATTGATAATATTTATGAGGCATTGAAAAGTTATGTAAATGGTGATGTGAATAAAATTAAATCAGCGATTGCAGATAGCAAACTTAAAGAGATTACCGAGTATGGACGAGTGGTGCATGCTGAAATGGAAGCATTAATGGCATGTGCTCGTGGTCATGTTAGCTCAGACGGTGCAATTCTCTACTGTACAACCTTTCCTTGTCATAACTGCGCCAAACACATCATTGCTGCGGGGATTAAACGCGTAGTTTATATTGAGCCTTATGCTAAAAGCAAAGCGTTACCATTCCATTTTGATTCAGTAGTGGATGAAGAAGAAAATCCAATTGAAACATTGATTAAAGATAAGCTTCGGAAAATTAAAGGTAATTATGAATTTATAACAAATCAATCCGAGAAAATTAGGTTTGAGAGCTTTGTTGGAGTTGGACCTAATTTATTTCGACAATTATTCAAGATGCAAGATAATAGCCGCAAGAATAAAGATGGTACTATAAAAAATTGGCGACCACAATTAATTGATTTATAAACATCGGTAATTTAGAGGGGTAAAGTATGACGATTATTTTTAATTCAGTAAGAGCGCTAGAATTATTAAGAATAGCAACCAATAATTCTGAGGCTAATTTTAGAGAAAACCAAAATATTGCAATTCAAACAATTGTTGAAGGTGGTCGCCTCTTAGTGGTGCAAAAAACTGGCTGGGGAAAAAGCTTTGTTTACTTTATCGCGACTAAACTGTTAAGAGAACAAGGTTGCGGTGTCGCTTTATTAGTTTCTCCACTATTGGCACTAATGCGCAATCAACTTGAAGCAGCTAAATCCATGGGCGTAAGTGCAGTCGTCATTAATTCTGATAATCGTGATGATCGGGATACCCTTTATGGACAGATAAAAAATAATTCAGTTGACATTGTATTAATTTCTCCAGAGCAATTATCTAATGAATGGTTTGTTAGTAATGTGCTTAGTCATATTGCTGAGTCATTATCTATGTTGGTTATTGATGAGGCGCATTGTATATCTGATTGGGGGCATGATTTTAGACCTGACTATCGTAAAATTCAAAGTATACTCAAAAGATTGCCATCAAATACCAGAGTACTAGCAACAACTGCGACCGCGAATGATCGTGTTATTTCTGACTTGAAAATAATATTTAGTGGCGATTTGGATATAATTCGTGGGGATTTGTCAAGAAATTCATTAAAATTGCAAACCATTAAATTAAATACCCCTGAGGAGCGATTAGCGTGGCTAGCTAAAAATATTCCACCGCTATCAGGCAGTGGGATTGTTTATGCACTTACGCAAAAAGACGCAGAGATGGTTGCTAGTTGGTTACAAACGCAGAATATTAGCGCAAAACCGTATCATGCAGGTCTCACCAAAGAAGATAAACTAATTTATGAAGACGAATTAAAAGATAACCAGATAAAAGCATTAGTAGCTACAACTGCGCTAGGTATGGGTTACGATAAGCCTGATATTGGTTTTGTAATACATTATCAAATGCCTAATTCTGTCGTTTCATATTATCAACAAGTTGGACGGGCAGGGCGAGCCATTGATTTTGCGTATGGTATTTTATTAAGCGGTGCAGAAGATACCAATATTATTGATTATTTTATTAATAATGCTTTTCCCTCCCGTGAGTTAGTAGCTCAAATTTTGGAGGAATTTGACAAAGCTTCTGATGGATTAAGTTTAACTGAGTTACAGGCGAAGGTAAATATCAAAAAAGGCAAACTTGAGCAAGTCCTGAAAATTTTATCGCTTGAAGAGCCTACACCGATAGTAAAAGATGGTTCTAAATATCGTCTGACGATTACTACATTACCAGAATCGTTTTGGAATAAGGTAAAACGTTTAATGCAGCTAAGATACGCTGAAGTACAGGAAATGCAAGAATATGTCAAATTACAATCTGGGCATATGCAATTTTTGATCGAAGCATTAAATGGTGACGCAAGCAATTATATAGAATCGGCATTGCCAGAGGTTGAAAACACAATTAGTACAGAGATGATTGCAAATGCGCAACAATTTTTGTTTAGTAATTGGTTAACTATTGAACCGCGTAAGAAATTTATGCAAAAATTAGAAATATATGATGTCGGTGGTAATATTAGACCTGAATTACAATTACAACAAGGTAAGGTCTTGAGTGCATGGAATGACGCAGGTTGGGGCAGATTAGTTAGTAGTGGTAAATATCAAGATAAATATTTTGCTGATAAATTGATTGTCGCTAGCGCCAAGTTAATTTCAGAATGGAATATTGAGTTTGATTGCGTTGTACCAATTCCGTCTTTACGCCATCCTAATTTAGTGTCTGATTTTGCAGAAAGATTAGCCAAAGAGCTTGGTAAGCAATTTAAACCAATTATTCAGATTACTGAATTAAGACCAGAGCAAAAAACCATGCAAAATAGTATAAAACAATCTTTAAATTTAGATGGAAGCTTTGAATTAACCGAGACACCACCACAAGGTTGTATTTTATTGGTAGATGATATGGTGGATTCACGGTGGACGCTAACGATCGCGGGATGGTTATTACAAAAAAATGGGAGTGGTAAGGTATACCCTTTTGCTCTATCAAAAGTAGGAAGTGGTGATTAAATTATGAATATATCAGAAAATACACAAGCAATATTACTGCTTAATGCGCCATTATTATATTGCAATAAATCTCAGGGTATTAAGCCATTAAGTTTAAAAGAATATGAATTTATTTCAGATGAATTAAAGCGTTGTGGTTATCAACCTAAAGATTTATTATCGGACGGATCTATAAAACTTCTTGAAAAGCTTAAACATATCGTTTCAGCCCAAAGGTTATCTGAGCTTTTAGGCAGAGGATTTTTACTCGCTCAATGTTTGGATTATTGGTCTTCAAGAGGGATTTGGGTTATTAGTCGTGCGGATGATGCATATCCACAAATTTATAAACAACGCCTCAGAAATAAATCGCCGATACTGATTTATGGATGTGGAGATAAAAATATCTTAACTCAAGGAGGTGTTGCTATTGTTGGTTCTCGGGATATTGGAGAAAATGTTGTAGCTTATACCGTTAGCCAAATTAATAATTTAGTTAAATTGTCTCAAAATATTATTTCTGGCGGTGCACGTGGCGTTGATCGAGTTAGTATGTTATCGTGCTTAGACAGTGGTGGCTACAGCTGCGGTGTCTTAGCTGATAGTTTAGCTAAGTCTGTTTTGAATGCTGAGTATCGTAAATATATTGCTACTGGTAAGCTAGTACTTATTTCAGCAGTAGATCCAGATGCTGGTTTTAATGTTGGCAATGCAATGGCGAGAAATAAATATATCTATGCGTTAGCTCATGCTGGATTAGTCGTAAATTCAGATTTTGCCAAGGGTGGGACTTGGGCTGGAGCTATTGAAGTTTTAAAAGAGCAGCCACAATTTCCGCTTTTTGTTCGAGAAAATGATTTAACAAATAAGGCATTTATGGAATTATGTAAGTTGGGGGCGCACTTATGGGCGACACCCAAAACTAAAAATGATTTAAATTTTTTATTAAATCGACAAAAACATATTGTGGCAGGTACAAAAAAAGCTCAAGATCTTTTTAATTCAGATGAGAAAAAAATAATAAATAGAGCGCGACATAATGAACTAAAAGATAACAGTATTGATGTTTTGGCATATCAATATTTTAATGAACTAATTTTAAATTATTTAGATGAACCAAAGAGCAAGAAAGATTTGCAACAAACATTCTCTTTCATAAGCAAAAATATTTTTAATCAGTGGGTTGACTCAATGCTAAAAGAACATATGATTGAAATGATAAAAATCAAACGCTCGATGGTATTTTGCAAAGTAAAAAATACTCAAAATCTATTTTCTTCAGGGTTGATCTAGTATGCAGCAATCTCCATTAATCAATGAATTACAACAAACCCTACACAAACGCATCATGTTCCTCGATGGAGCGATGGGCACAGTTATCCAGAACTATAAACTCAGCGAAGATGATTTTCGTGGTGAACGTTTTCACGATCACCCGCTGGATTTAAAAGGCAATAATGATTTATTGGTTTTAACCCGCCCGGATATTATCAAAGAAATCTATAAAAATTATTTACTAGCCGGTAGCGATATAATTGAAAGTAATACCTTTTCAGCAAATATAATCTCACAAAAAGATTATGGGCTGGAGCATCTGGTTGAAGAGTTAAATACTGCGGCTGTCACGCTTGCCAAAGAGGTTTGCAACGAAGTAATGCAAGAATATCCTGAGCGTAAATGCTATGTTGCTGGTGCTATTGGTCCTACTAACGTAACCTTATCCATTTCACCAGATGTTAATAATCCAGCTTATCGCAGCCATAGCTTTGCCCAATTAAAAACAGTTTACTACCAGCAAGCCAAAGCCTTAATCGCAGCGGGAGCAGATATTCTATTGCCTGAGACTTCTTTTGATACCCTCAATATGAAAGCTTGTTTGGCAGCAATTGGGCAAGTTGAAGCCGAAACCAATACTAAGTACCCACTAATTATTTCAGTAACGATTACCGATTTATCAGGACGGACGCTTTCAGGGCAAACGATTGAAGCCTTTTGGTACTCAATCGCTCATGCCAAACCTCTAGCCGTCGGGATTAATTGTGCCCTAGGCGCTAAAGATATGGCACCCTATATCGCAGCATTAGCCAAAATCAGTGATTGTTTTATTAGTTGCTACCCCAATGCGGGTTTACCTAATCCTCTGGCACCTACGGGCTATGATGAAACTCCGGAAATGACCGCAGAATACATTTATGACATTGCCAAGCACCATACTTTAAATTTAATTGGTGGCTGTTGTGGTACTACTCCAGAGCATATTGCGGCAATTGTTGCCAAAACCAAAAATATCACGCCACACACGCCAAGTTTAGCAACTAGCGCGACCTTCTTATCCGGATTAGAGCCACTACTAATTGATAATAGCCAAACCCCGCAATTTTACATGGTTGGTGAACGAAGTAACGTTGCCGGATCGCCCAAATTTGCCCGGCTGATCCGCGAAGGAAATTTTAGCGAAGCGCTCGAAATTGCCAAACAACAAGTTGAAAATGGCGCAAATGTAATTGATATCAACTTTGACGATGGAATGCTCGATGCCGTTGAATGCATGACTAAATTCCTCAATCTGGTTGCCAGTGAACCGGAAATCAGCCGTGTACCAATCATGATCGATTCGTCCAAATTTGAAGTAATTGAAGCTGGTTTGCAATGTATCCAGGGCAAAGGAATTGTCAATTCTATTTCACTTAAAGGTGGCGAAAAAGAATTTTTACATCAGGCACAAGTTATCCAAAAGTACGGTGCAGCCGTAGTGGTAATGGCGTTTGATGAACAAGGTCAGGCAGCTAGTAAAGAAGATAAAGTAGCAATTGCTAAGCGTGCATACAAATTACTTACCGAGAAAATTGATTTCAATCCAGCAGATATT
>Ga0214919_10007446_pt1 | contig 14764 bp, 13 predicted proteins | sample LL1503_MetaG_FD_177994 | JGI IMG/M metagenome (GOLD analysis project Ga0214919, IMG submission 177994) | Freshwater microbial communities from Lake Lanier, Atlanta, Georgia, United States - LL-1503 | ecosystem: Environmental > Aquatic > Freshwater > Lake | place: USA: Georgia | collected... | reverse complement strand
GAAACTAAGGCCAGCTGCTGGCGAATACTGGGAATGACGATGTACCAAAATCTTTGCCACCATCCAGCACCATCAACTTCAGCTGCAGCAAAGAGATCGCTATCTATAGTCATTAACCCACTGAGCAAGATCATCATGGCATAGCCAAAGCCAGCCCAAATGAGAGCAAGGACGACAACCAAAATAGCCATATTTGCCCGAGCAAAGAAATTGATTGGCGTCAGGCCGAGTGAAATGAGTGCAGTATTAATGGGCCCATTGAGTGTAAATGCCGAACGAAACATTAATCCGATCACTGAAGCTGAAAGCACTGAGGGCAAAAAGAATACGATTCTAAAAAATCGCCACCCCCACACCTCTTGGTATAGCAAGACCGCTGTGAAAAGTCCTGCGAAAATTACAACAGGAATCGCAACTAGAAACTTCAAGTTAGTGACAAATACCTGATGCACGAGTGGGGCTGCAAAAATATCTACATAGTTTTTAAATCCGATGAACTTTGAAGTCACTCCATCAGTTTTTAGAAAAGAGATCCAGATTGCATATCCAATCGGATAGAAAAGTAGAGATGCAACGACAATAAAAGCTGGAAGGGTTGCAAAAAGTCCAATTCGTTGTTTCTGCCGAGTCAAAGATCCTCGAGAGGACCTAGATTTCCTGCCGCCTGCGAAAGTTGGCCCCTGAGTGGGACCAACTTCCACTACTGCAGGTGAGGTCATTCGTTTATATTACTTATTCTCATCAAGTGATGCTTGCAATTGCTTGACAGCATCGGCTGGGGTTGTCTGACCGAGTGCTACTGAGGCATTTAACTTGTAGAACAAGTCATTTGTTGGCCCAGGCATGATGTTGTCAAATGGGTAAACCTGTGGGTTCTTTGCAACATCTTTGGCTTGTGCCATGAGTAATGGATTCACGATAACTGAAGCATCAGCTTTCACATGGTTTGATGGCTCAGTCTGTGTGATCTTTACGTATGTATCGATGGTCTTAGCTTGCATCAAGTACTTAAGGAACTTAATAGCTTCGACCTTATTCTTACTGTAATTTGTAACTGAAACAGCCACATTGGTGCCTCCAGCAAGAATCTTCGGATACTTAGATCCACTCAATTGTGGAATTGCAAAAGTTCCTGCATTTGCACCTAAGGCTTTAAAGATTGGGTCATTATCCCAACCACCATCAATTATCATCGCTCCTTTACCGGCAAGGAATCCATTGAGGCGATCTCCTTGACCAGCAGTAGTTGCATCGGCATTAGTAACACCAGATGTATAGAGCTTCTGGTAACCCTCATATGCCTTGATCATTGCGGCAGAATTAATCTTTGTCTTGCCTGTATACATGTCATAAAAAGCATTAGGTCCTAATTGGCCACCAGCTAAAGAAGCAATGACCCAAGCACCGGTGTACCCTTCAAGATTAGTCTCCCAAATTGGAGTTTCAACACCTGCACTCTTGAGTTTCTTTGCAAGAGCTAGAAATGCTTCCCAGGTCTTTGGTGGATTTGTCATATCAATATTGTTCGCAGCCATCACTCGCTTGTCATAGAAGACATAAAAGTATGAACCTGCACCGTATGGCATTGCAAGAAGTGGCCCTGTTGGATTATAGCCCTGGCGAACTGTGCCAGTTCCTTTTATGAGTGCCAACTCTGCTTTTGTGAAGTACTTATCGAGCGGCTCTAAAAATGCTGCAAAGGAAAGTGTATTTCCGCCAGCAAAGCCGATTTTGATATCTGGCCCATTCTTTGCAATGGAAGCAGCTTTAAATTGCGTATCAGATACGCCACCATCGATTTCAGAAATATCGATAGTTACATGCGGATTCAATTTTTCATAGGCTATCTTTGCTTTATAGATAAATGAGTTCTTAGTATCAAGCGCACCATCTTTTAGGTGCCCCATTAAACCTGGATCCCATACCTTGAGTGTGACTTTTTTTGGTGCAGCACTTGCACTAGTGGCATATCCACTCACTGCAAAGACTAGGGCGCTAGCACAAATAATGCTTAACGCCTTACCTATTCTACTTCTGATCATCATTGACCTCTCCCGTTAGTTAGTGTTACTGGATGTGTTGCTAATTACCATCGATTCCACATTTGTCGATGATCTTGTGCCCATGCATATGCTGCAACTGTCCATCCTTGAATCATTTGTGGCGGTTGGACAATTCGATTAAAGCCGTCTCCGAAACCATCGGCAGCGCCTTCAATATCAATTACTTCCGAGTTCACCCAGCCATGTAAAGGGGCATCGCTTCGAAGTAGTTCGGGAAATCCCCCAATAGAGTCAATGGCTGCAACCGTTCTTCCAATCAGCGCTGTCGCGTGCGGCAAGAAGCCGTGACGCAACAACCCGCGTCCTGCAAAAATGCCATCCATCGGCCAGGCTGAACCGGTGTGATAACCACCAGGGCGATAAGAGGGGTGGCTGCTTGACAATGTTCGCAAACCCGCAGGGCCTAATAGTTGAGAATCAGTCAATGCCTCAGCAATTACCATTCGATACATAACCCAGTCAGGGCCATCAAATAGTGCTGAATCTAATAATCGACCTTGATTACTTGCTTGAGAATCCAAAGCAATCTGCTGGCCAAGTTTATTGCACTCCGTAGCAAGTGCGAAACGATCTCCCAGCCACATATGTTCGATTAACTTTAAACGCACTTTATGAGCTTGTTGAATGAGCTCATCGCCACTAAGTGGCCAATCTAAATAAGGGCGAAGTAGATATAACTGCGCTGCTCCGACAAGAGCGTCAAATACTTCTGCCCCTGTTTCAATAGATGAGAGAGAGCCTTCACCAGCTAGAGCTCCATCGGCATGCATGTATGAATCCCCAGAATCTTTCCAATATTGGTTTCTTATGCCCTGTGGATTAGAGCGCTTTGATTCAATCAGTGATGACGGAGTATCAAGTCGAGCAAGAATCCATTTAGTTGCAAGGACTGCGCGCTCACCTAAAGTTTTATTACCTAGCTGGATATCTAGTAAACCAGGTTCTTCTAACGCCTCTTTAGAAAGTGCCTTCAACCATAGTGGCGTGCTATCGACTGAACCGTAATAAGGAAAAGACCACCCTTCCTTTTCCATTATTTCGCGAGCTCGCTCATCTCCAGGATCGCGCACTTCGTGGGCAATACGTCCGGGTTCTTCCTCACTCTGTGCTACAAAATTTTCACCTTGTACTTCACCTAGCGCGCAGATAACCCCGCGGCGCAGCCCCGGAACGCGAGCTCCTAGAAAGTCAGCGATGATTAATGAGTCGCGACCAAAGAGACATCTAAATAGATTTTGCTCGCCCACTCCACGGTGATGATCAAAGGGAATAGATGCATAGGGGATAAGCCAAGGTCCCCGGTAGGCAAGTGTCCACGGGATAACCGTTTCTAGCGGTGGGCGAAAGCGTGGATCAAAGACAGGGTCACTGGGTGAGAGAATCAAGCGACGCGAAATAACGCGCTCGCCGTTTTTAATATCTGTATCTGACACAACTGACCTCTCATATAAGCCACGGGGAAGCGCAGTTTTTATGAGTGTATTGATGTAAATTTTTCATTACAAGGACATCAACCTATGTAATTTATTTATTACATCCTATGTAGTTGAGCGCAAAATCAGTTCAGGTTTTAACTCTTCTCGCACAGGTGCGTTGCTGTGCTCATGGGCGCGCAGTATCTCCACAGCGCGGCGCCCGCTTGCATCCAAGTGAGTCCGAACCGTTGATAGTGCCAACTGCCCGGCCGAATCGCAATCACCATAGCCAATCAACATCAGATCCTTAGGGATAGAAATCCCTAGCTCCTGAGCAGCTGTGTATACCGCTACAGCCAACATGTCACTGTCAGCAAATACGGCGTCAATTTTTTTCTTACTCTTTAAGAGTTTTCTGATCTCCACGCCAGCTTCTAGGGAGTGGGGATAAACAAGAAGTTCGATGCTGGCAGATCTTTTCTCTGGGTTTAGACGTTCTCTAAAGGATTTCAATCTAAGGCCAGGATTGATTTCTATTGCCGAAGGTCTTGCCCCCAAGAAAAGCACATTGGTTGCAGTGCTCTTGTTGAAATAATCAGCGGCAAGCTCACATCCCTTTTTCTCTGACGTAAGAACCCTAGAAAAGCCTGAATCATCGATATCAATTAATACTGTTGGCAATTCAAAACGTTGAATATTTCTTGCAACTTCATCGAGAATCGGCACACCAGAAAAAATTAACCCTTCAATCCGCTTAGTAGCCAGAAGCTTTTTGACATAGCCAACTGAACTTTTTGAGTCTGTGACATCATGCAAAATGAGTTCATGGGGCCATGCACGAAGTGCGTTAGAGATTCCACGAAGTCTTTCAGTGCCACCTTGATGATTAAAGAGTTGAGTAAATACCGCGACTCTTGCCATAGACAAATCGCGTTCTAGAATTCTTGGAGCTTTGTAATGAAGGGCAGAAGCAGCCTGTCGCACTACAGTAACTGTTTCAGGCTTTAGTAATTCAGGGTTAGAAAAGCATCGAGAAGCAGTTGCAATGCTCACGCCAGCATAGGCAGCAACTTGAGCCAACGTTGCCCGCTTACTCATGTGTTCTCACGCATCTAGCCTAATACCGTGGCTTACGTAGTAAATAGTTAATTGGCAACCCTATTTAAGGCACATGCTGTAAGGGTAGGGCTTCACTGACTTTGTTCACCCAGCCATTGGGCGTGTTGCCACCAATGGCCATAGGCCCTGGAGGAACATTTACTCAAGAAAGCACTTACTACTTCAACGGAGAGGTTAGAAAAATGGATCAAAACCAAGGCATAGGAAGACTCCATGTAGTTGAACTTGGCTTTAACACCACTCGAATGCTCTTTACCTTTGGAAACCTTGGAGCAATTGCCGTTGATGCATTGGCGGATTTAAGCGATGGATCAAAGCTGGCTCTATCAGTTGCTGTAGTAATCCTGAATATCTCATGCGTGCTCTCATTCGATGCAGAGCTTAAGATCTATGCAGCATTGAGCAAAGACGCAGGTGATGAGAACTCTGCTTATGCCAAAAATAGTAGAGAAACTCCATGGGGAGTCTTTAGAGTCTTTTGCCTAGTGATCTGTATAGCTGCCGCTGTGACGCAGTGGATGGCTATTAACGGATAGGTTGGTAATTCACGTTACTCTTTTGCAATGCACATCAAGAGCAAGGTGCTTAAAGGGCTCTTGCTTGCCCTTGTTCTTGCCCTGATTCCTACGGTGAAGATCTCAGCAGATGCTGCTGGGCCTCAAACTCCCAGCTGTGGCAATTACACAGTAACAACCAATGAAGTAATAGCTGGAGTTAAGTTTCCTAAGGGCACCTATCAAATAAACACATTTGGAATCTCTTGTGCCAAAGTAATGGGCAGTAAAGGTCTTTTTGCCAAGTTCCTTAAACTCAAAGATAAGGATCCACTTCCAAAGCCTTGGGTCTACTTGGCAGATGCAATAGGTGCTCCTAAGTTCTCATCTGGTCCAGGGGTTGGATTTCGTGTTCAACTCTTAGGTTCAATGCCAACGGTGAGTCCAACGCCAACACCAAGTGCGACTCCGAGCGCAACACCAACGCCCACACCAACTCCAACCCCGACACCAACCCCGACTCCCACACCAACGCCAACGCCAACAATTAAACCGTGGATACCTCCAACTGCGCCTACGAATTGGAATGATGTAGTCCAGAACGCAGATGGAATTGCTTATTGGGCTTGGAAAAAGTCTGCAGAAAAGATTGATTCAGCTACGTCCAAACTTGGCTTAATTGAAATTTTAATGGGCCCAAATGTAGTGATTAACAATCCAACTCCACTTGTAGCTCTTAATTTAGTCTCACGCTTGAGTGCAAATTATGAAGAACCCAAGAAAGTCGTAGTCGTCTATGCAGGAGAAAAAGACATTGAGTGGGGCCAGAAACAAATTGATGAGTTCTGCGCTGGACGAGTGTGTGGATATGACGTAGCTGGAGAAGCAAAGAAGGCTTGCAATATTCCCGTGACTCCTTGCTGGGGTGGTTTAGCTTTGCGAAATAATCGCACAAACGTTCCTCTGATTTATATGACTGCAAGTGAGTGGGGCAAAACTGACCCTGGACACACAACAGGCACATTAGAAGCCCATGAGTACTTTCACACCATTCAAGATATTTTATTGGCAAACGGAAGTACGGATGTAGTACCCCGTTGGCTTACCGAAGGTAGTGCCACTTGGGTCCAACGTGCGACCGTTTTTTCTAGTGATTTTAGTAAGTATGAAGTTCAAAGAGATAGAGACAACAACGACACACTGTCCAGAAATAAGCGCACCGCTGCCTGGTTAGAGAAATTCCTAGATCCTGATTACACCACAGGTTGGGATAAATGGAACGGTAATGAATACGACTCATGGGCAATTTATGATGTTGGAGCTCTAGCCACAGAAGTACTTGTTGCTATTGGGGGAGTAGATAAATTCCTAGATCTCTACAAAGTAACAGGTACCGGCAAGAGCTTTACGCAAGCCTTTGAGAGTATTTATGGCATCTCATGGCGAGACGGCGTGAAGGTTATTGCGAATGCGATTGTGGCTCAGCAGAAGTAGATTGATTTAACTCTTCAGTGCTACTGAAGCCATCGCAAACTCAGGCTCAACTAACTTCCACTTAAGTGCAAGGCGCTTAACCCAGCGGGGCGCACTTCCTCTATCTATGGCCAACAACATCGCAGCTAAGCCCACAAAGATTGCAAAATTAAATAGGGGAGAAGTTAAGCCTTCCCACAGCGATGGTTCCCAGACATTATCTTTTGGATTGGGTGGAACGTATGTATCAAAGACAATGCTCCAGTCAATAAGAGCGTGGAAGATGACTCCCACCCAGATACTTCGTGTAAGAATCATTAAGGCGCATATAAAGATGCCAAAGCTAAAAGTATCCATCACATGCCAATAGGCAAGCCAAGGATCCCAATCACTGCCCCAATAGCGGTTTAAGTGCATAAGACCAAAGCCTAAGGAAGAGAAGAAAATAGCCTTCTTCCTACCAAATCTGTAGAGAGAACCAAAGACAAAGGCGCGTGAGAATATCTCTTCGCTATAGCCAATGGAGAGTAAAAAGATTATGCCCATCACGCTCTCTTGTGTGCTCATGCGCACGTTATCTGAACTAGAAATCTCTCCCACGATAAAGATAGAGGCAATAAAGAGTGCAATGAGAGATTTAAAGCTAAATCGAGGTAATCTGAAATAAGCCAAGGACTGCAAACCTAAAAAGTATGTGGCTAGATAAAACAAAAGCCCCTGCACGACATTTCCAAAGGTGGAGTTGGCATAAGGGATATCTTCAAACCAGCTCGTGGGTTGCAGCCGTCCTGCCACAAGGGTTAAGACAGATAGGGCTATGAGCGTGCTGCCCAGCCGTAGGTTTCTCATAAGGCTCAGATTAGGTGCCTCCACTGACAATTTGTCGGACATGCCTCCTACGCTAAAGCCCATGTTAGAGACCCTCTTTATAGCCACCCTGATCTTCCTCTTCCTTAACCGCACTAAGAAAAAGCGCCCTCCGCGCTCCCTCGATGGTGAACTCAAGGAGTTAATAGCAACTGATCAAGAGAACAAAGGCATAGCGTTAGAGATAAAGAACTATCTCCTATGGATCATCCAGTGCAATAACAATGATGAAGAAAAGTTCAATGATCTGCAATTATCAAAAGCCCAAGAGATCATTGATAGAGCAGGCCCAGCTGCCTTCTACTGGATGAGTGATATCGCAGCACAGCTAGCTCTGCTCTCTGCAGCCCAGATCAATGGCATACCAACGAATGTAAATGTGGAGTTGGGGGAGAGTGCAACGGCGCAGGATGTGGTGAGGGTGGTTGTTAAGTGAATAGCCTGGTGATTGCACACATGACTAAATTGTTGTTCATATCTTTAATTTCTTAAGTTAGTTGTTTGGTAGGGGCCATCACTAGTTCCCAGATGCAAAGATTTTGTGGCTGCTGATAAGCAAAAAGTATCCCTCGCGCAATATCGTCACCTTGTAAAGCCCCACCAATGCTTTCGCGATAGATCTCCCGGGCTTCCAAGATCTGCGAATTTGAAGTTCCATTAGTCAACTCGCTATCAACTAGACCTGGTGAAACCATAATCACTCGAATATTGTGCGGAGAAGCTTCACGCCTTAAACTCTCAGACATCGCTTTAACGGCGTATTTAGTTCCGTTGTAGGCAGTGTGATTCTCGTAAATATTTCGCCCGGCAGTGGAACCGATATTTACAATTGTTCCAGTTTTACGCTTGATCATCTCTGGAAAAATTACAGAAGTGCAATTGAGCAGACCAACACAATTAACTTCAAACTGTTTTTGCCATTCTTGAGGAGACTGTCGGGCGGTATGTTCTAAATTCATGTATCCAGCGTTATTCACCAGTAAATCGACTGGCCCGTACAAAGTTTCAGCCTCAGATACAGCTTCTGCAAAGCTCTTAACATCTAAAACATCAACCGATCTAGTCAGAGAATTAGGAAGTTTAAGATTTTCCATTCGCTCCAACCTTCGCGAAACAAGAAGTAATGGATGACCCGCATCACTAAATGTATTTGCAGTCGCAGCTCCAATCCCTGAGCTTGCCCCAGTGATCACAACTAGAGGCTTCATCACTTACTTCTCGTTTTCAAGGAGATCTTGGTAATCAATTGGAAGCTGTGGGATTCCACCGAGTATCCACTGCTTAAGGATTGATGGTGAAAATAACTCTGCGATAACCATTTCGGCAGCCCCAATAAGTCCGGTTGAATCAGAGTCCTCGCCAATTCTAATCTCTAAATCACGTGTAGCCAGAGGCAGGGACCTCTTAAATACCGTCTCACGAATGGAGGCCAAAAGCTGGTCTCCTGCATTACTAATGCCACCGCCAAAGACAATCAGAGATGGATTATGGAAGTTCACCAGCGTTGCAAGAATCCTTCCAACTTGTTGGCCAGCAGCGTGAATTGCATCCACACACCACTTATCACCGTTCTTAGCACCCGCAATAACGTCGGTTGCATCTACCTTTTTATTCACAGCCAAACGATCACGAAGGTACTTACTCTCTCCGTTTTCGGCAGCTCGAAGGGCATCACGGGCAATAGCGATTCCACCTGCTAACGCCTCAAGACAGCCTACATTTCCGCATCGGCAAACTACATCGGTGTTGCCAGCTACCGCGATATGGCCGATGTCACCTGCGCAACCTTGCGCGCCACGATGTAATCGACCATGAGTAAGTATTCCTGCACCGATTCCACTACCGATTTTCACGTAAATTAATTCTTTGTATCTTTTCTCATGACTCTTTGCGACCTCACCAAGAGCCATCAAGTTCACATCATTATCAACCCACACTGGCACCCTGAATTTATCAGACAGTCGCTGTCGAACAGGGTATCGATCCCAACCAGGCATAATCGGCGGTGACATTGGAATTCCTGTCGCAAATTCAACGGGACCCGGCAAACCAATTCCTATTCCCCAAATCTTCTTTTTACTCTTGGCAATAATTTTCTCAAATGCGCTTTCAATTTTCAAAAGAACTTTTTCTGGGCCAAGACCAATGTCGACTTTGATTTCAATAATCTCTGAAAGCTTTCCGCTGAGATCTGAAAGAGCAATACTCATTCCACTTGCACCTAATTCGGCAATCAAGATTGCCCCTGCGCCAGCATTAAATTTAAGTAATCGAGGAGCGCGGCCTCCAGTGGAAACTCCAAGTGTACCTTCTTCCAGAAGGCTGAGTTCAATGGTGGAGTCGATGTATTTGGAAACTAAGGTTCTACTAAATCCGGTAATACGGGTGACTTCGGGTCGGGAGGTCTCTTTCCGACGTCTCACTGTTTGAATGACACGGGCTAAGGAGTCTGCCTCGTCCTGACCAACTGATGTCCCACTCATAATTTTGCCCATACCTGTTGCAACATCAATCAACGATCCCCTCGAAAAGCTGTACCTTGAGCTTGATGGGCGAAATATTAGCAGAATCCTTCTTAACATTTGTATAACAAATCAAAAGTTTAGGTAAAAAAGACTTGACTTATGTATAAAATAACATAAGTTACTCCCATGAGATACCAGCTGGTTGTAGGGAAGAACCTCCTTCCCAAGAGCTCTTTCAAAGTAGGCATTCATGAGTAGCCTTACTTTTTCTCACTTCTCCGCTGTTAATTCCGTAGGCCGCGCGCTCAACGCTGGCGTTGTAGGAATGGGATTTATCGGGGAGGTGCATATTCGTGCAATCAGAGCATCGGGCAATAATGTGCACGCAGTATCGGCTCTAACGCTGGATGAAGCTCAAGTTGCTGCAAGGGTGAGCAATGTGCCTAATGCACTAACTACCGAGGCTCTTATGGCTGATCCAGACATTGATGTTGTCCATATCTGCACACCCAATGTATTTCATGTCGAGCTTGCTGAAATGGCTATCCGCAATGGGAAAAATGTGATCTGTGAGAAGCCTTTAGCGATTGCTGAATCTGACGCCCTTCACCTTACAAATCTTGCCCGTGAATATGGGGTCGTAGCTACAGTCCCATTTATCTATCGCTTCTACCCATCGGTGCGCGAAGCCCGTTCACAAATTCAAGCGAGTGGAATTTCACCAAAGTTGATTCACGGATTTTATCTTCAAGATTGGTTGGCATCAGTTGATTCTGGTAACTGGAGAATAAATCCAGAACTTGGAGGACCTTCCCGAGCATTTGGCGATATTGGGGTGCACTGGTGTGATCTCATAGAATTTGTCACTGGTCATAAAATCACTCGTGTAAACGCACAACTTCTTAAAGTATTTGAAATTAGAGGTACTAACACGACAGTGAGAACCGAAGATGGCGGATGTATCCTCTTTCAAACCGATCAAGGTGCTCAAGGTTCACTTGTTCTTAATCAAGCATCGGCTGGACGCAAAAATAAACTTTGGTTCTCTATTGAAGGTCCTGAGTATTCATTTGTGTTTGACCAAGAGAATCCAGAATCACTATGGCGCGGCGGAGTAGAAGTAAATGAGACCTACTTGAGGGCCGCCCCAGGTGAATCAGCTTCAGCACATCATTACTCATATCTACCTGCGGGACACCCTCAGGGTTACCAAGACTGCTTCAATGCCTTCGTTGTAGATACATATAAGGCCATTTGTGGTCAGGAAATTGACGGCTTGCCGCGATTTGTAGACGGATTTCGCGCGAGCCAGTTGACTGAGGCTGTGCTGCAATCGGCGGCCACAGAAGGATGGGTGGACATCAAATGAAACTAGGATTTTTAACTGCATGTTTACCTGATTTATCACTTGAAGAAATTGCAGATTGGGCAGTCAAGAGTGACTATCAGGCGCTAGAAGTAGCAGCATGGCCAGATCTTGGAGCTAGACCATTTGTTGCAACACACATCAATGTAAAGAAAAACGATGGACAATATCTCGCATCAATCAAGGAGATATTTACATCACGCAAACTTGAACTGTCATCAATTGCATTCTATGACAACAATTTACATCATGATCAAACCCAAAGAGATGAAATTAACTCACATGTCGTTGCTTGTATTGACATAGCAGCGGCACTTGGAGTTCCTAGCGTTGGTACTTTTATTGGTCGTGATTGGAATAAGTCAGTTAAAGAAAATCTGTTGATAGCAAAAGATGTATTTACGCCGATTGTTCAGCACGCAAATTCAAAGGGCGTGCGAGTGATAATTGAAAACTGCGTTATGGAAGGATGGCATCCAGATGGCTATCCTGGAAATCTCGCCTACTCTCCAGAACTATGGGAGTGGATGTTTGAACTTGGACTTTATTTGAATTTTGATCCCTCACATTTAGTGTGGATGGGAATTGATCCGATCGCAGCAGTAAAACCGTATGTGAAATACATCGAGCATGCTCAGGCTAAGGACATAGAAGTCTTCCCAGAAAAAAGAAACCAGTATGGATATCCCGGTAAAGCAATTGGCCGAGAAAATCCATGGGATGTCGGTTGGTGGCGCTACCGAGTACCCGGGCTTGGTGAGGTGAACTGGCGAAGACTAATTGATGTCCTATATGAGGGGGGCTTCAATGGTGTGCTTTCGGTTGAACATGAAGATCCGATCTGGGGTGGAACTGAAGCAAAGGTAAAGACGGGATTGGAATTAGCACACAAAACTCTGCGGCCATTAATTGTCAGTTAAAGGAAGCTAAGTGAAATCTCAAAAAAGATCGGTACATACATCTAACACAGGGAGAAAAATGTTACAAACCAAAAAGGAAGGAAATAGCAAAGCTTTCAAAGTTCGCTCATTAGTAGCAGCGATTTTGTCAGTTGGGCTATTAGCTTCAGGTGCATCAACAAATATTGCAATGGGAGCCACGAAAGCTCCTAAGCAATTGCACATTCTTTATGCAACAGCTGAGGCTAACTCTGCTGCTGTTCAAGCTGTTCTGCCAGCCTTCAAGAAGGCAACAGGTGTTCAGCTTGTCATGGATACAATGCCCTACAACGCACTGCAAACTAAAGTTTTTGCAGAATTCGCATCAAAAAGCTCGTATTACGATGTAGTCATCGTTGATACACCTTGGTCACCTGCTCTAGCTCAAAACTTGGAGCCATTAAGTAGCTACATGACTAATCCAGCACTTAACAAACTGGCACCACTGAACTCATCTGATTTCATTCCAAAGGTTTTCTATGACACCGCTGTATATAATGTTAAAGAACCTTCTCTTCATTATCCAAATCCAACAGCAGCCGTAGATCCTGTAGCTATCAAGAAAAAGGGATTTGATATCTATGGATTACCAATTCAGGCCAACGCACTGTCTATGGCCTATCGCAAGGATCTCTTCGATGATCCTGCCCAAAAGGCAGCATTCAAGAAGGAAGCTGGCCGTGCTCTAACCGTTCCAAAGACTCTTGATGAGTTTGCTGAAGTGGCGAAATTCTTCACACAGCCAGACAAAAAACTCTACGGAACCACCCTTATGGCTGGAACCGGTGACTGGGCAACCGATGACTTCAAGACTCTTCTTGCAGCTTTCGGTGGCGATGGGTACATGGTTGGAAACAAGCAAGAACTGAACTTTAATTCTGCAGCAGGAGTTAAGGCTCTGACTTACTACCGCGATCTCATCAAAGCTGGAGTTACACCTCCAGGAACAACTTCTGCATCATGGGATGAAGTTGCAACTATGTTTAATAGCGGTCTAACGGCAATGACCATGAATTATCATGACTTGAAGTTAGATCCAAGCGTGGCTGGTGGCGTTATTGGATATGCCAAGGTTCCAGCTGGAAATTCAGAAGGTCCTCACTTTGGAACATGGATGCTTAGCGTGAACAAGTACTCAAAGAACAAAGAATGGGGATATCAGGCGGCACAGTGGCTCACATCGGCTGGCCAAGCAACTGAAATGCTGAAGAATGGTATTCACCCAGCACGTAACTCTGTTTACACTGCTGCGGCCAAGCTTAAAGATCCAAATATTGCTGCTTACTACACAACTTTGAAGCAGGCACTAGCAGTTGGTGCAGGACGTCCTCGTCTAACCAACTACGGCGAAGTTGATGCAGTCATCTTCACTATGGTGAATAACGTTGCAACTGGAAAAGCTGAACCAAAAGCTGCCTTGACTGCAGCTGCTGCCGAAGTTAAGAAATTACTTGAATCAGCTGGTTACACAGTTCCAAATCAAAAATAGAATAAGCTCATAAAGAAAAAGGGGAGAAAATAGGCGATGCGAAAGGCAACCTCAAAAGTGAATTTCGCATCGGCTATCAACGGTCAGAAGCTGGCTCGGAGTAATTCCGAGCCAGCTTCTCTCTCTCGTAAAAAGCACTCGAACCGGATTTTCTGGTTTCAGATGACACCGGCACTCATCATTTTGCTGATTATGACTATTGCGCCAGCGATTTATCTTATTAGCAAGAGTTTTACAAATTCATCCTTGCTCGACAGCAATTCTCAATTTATTGGGCTTAAGAATTATCAATCAGTTCTAACTGATAGTTCCCAACTTCATGCTGCACGAGTCACTGGAATATTTGTGGTGCTAGTTGTGCTTATCGAGATGGTATCTGGCCTCTTTTTTGCTCAATTCCTCTATAAGAAGACACGTGCAAATTCCGTGGCAGGTGCTCTTCTCATTGTTCCATTTGCTGTAGCACCAGCGGTTGCTGCGATGATATTTCGCGAACTACTCAATCCCAATTATGGCTGGGTTGATTATTTTATGGGCCTTGTCGGTTTGCCACCACAAGTTGATTGGCTCGGAAATTCCTTTACTTCATGGATTGCGCTGATTGTCCTTGATGTGTGGCAATGGACACCCTATGTAACACTTATTTTGATCGCAGGCATGTCAGCACTACCTGAGGAACCACTTGAGGCAGCTGCAGTTGATGGGGCAAATACTTGGCAGATATTTCGCCATATTTCAGTTCGCCTGATGGCTCCTTTTATAGCAATCGCACTGGTGTTGCGTACCATCCAAGCTTTTAAGACCTTCGATTCATTTTTAATCCTCACAGGTGGAGGACCGGGAGACTCAACCTCACCAGTCAATCTTGAAATCTATCGCGTTGCCTTGCAGAGCTTTCGAGTTGGCTACGCCTCTTCGATGGCAATACTTTTACTTATCGTCACTTCAATTTTGACTCCGGTTCTACTTCGTATTCTTGGCTGGGCCACAAAGTCCGAAGTCGATAAATTAGCGTTCAAATGAAGGAACGCAAGATGCGAATCCGTCCGCTCACTCTTCTTAGTAAGTTAATTAT
>Ga0214919_10007444_pt1 | contig 14765 bp, 16 predicted proteins | sample LL1503_MetaG_FD_177994 | JGI IMG/M metagenome (GOLD analysis project Ga0214919, IMG submission 177994) | Freshwater microbial communities from Lake Lanier, Atlanta, Georgia, United States - LL-1503 | ecosystem: Environmental > Aquatic > Freshwater > Lake | place: USA: Georgia | collected... | reverse complement strand
GCCTTAGAAGAATATTTGCCACTATTTTTGGTAGTGGCTGCGAGTAGCTTTATTTATGTAGCTTTGGCTGACTTGATTCCACAGTTGCAAAAACGTTTGTCACCAAGGCAGACTGCTGCGCAAGTTGCATGGTTGTTTGCGGGAATTGCCCTAGTCGTTGCGTTGGGTGAGTGGGCGCAACATTAAATAGCGGGTGATTTCTCGCATGGCAAACCTGGCGTGTTGCACCATTCACTCCAACTTCCTGCATAAAGACCAGTAGGTCCTAATCCAGCAATTTCCATAGCCAATACATTGGGTATGGCGCTGACGCCACTGCCACAGTGGTGCACCACTGTGTTTGGTTGCCTGCCATTCAATAGCAAAGCAAATTCTTCACGTAATTCGGATGGGCTTTTGAAGAAGCCTTGCTCATTCAAGTTGGTACTGTAAAGACGATTAAGAGCACCGGGGATGTGTCCTGCCACCGGGTCCAAGGGTTCTACTTCACCACGAAACCGAGCGGGTGCTCTGGCATCGATCAATGTTTGTGTTGTCTTTAAATTGGCTGCAACGGTGGCGGTATCCACCAGTGGAAGCAAGGGTGTACGCACAGAAAAATTGCCAGCTTTTGCATGGTTGGGTGTTGAGTTGCCAGTTGCCACTTCACCGCCAGCAGCGTTCCATGCTTGCAAGCCACCATCCAAAACGGCAGTGGCTGTGTGGCCGCACCATTTCAGCATCCACCACATACGCCCGCAATAGTTCACACCGTTGCGGTCATACACCACGACTTGCGTGGTGTCATTGACACCCATACTGCGAAGCCACGCTGCAAATACTTCTGGCTTGGGAAGCGGGTGACGGCCACCATTGGCGCGTTGTGCATCATCGTGTGTGGACAAATGCTTTTCTAGGTCTGCTCGCAAAGCCCCTGCAATATGTTGTTCTAGATATTTTTCATCACCAGCGCTGGGTTTTGCGAGCTCGAACGTGCAGTCAAACACCACGCAGTCTGCGGTACTTGCACGCAAAGTTTGTAAGTCTTTTACTGAAATCAAAGTGGTGAACATAAAGTCTTTCTTGTTTTGGCCTTACTTTGCGGTGAAGTCCATTTTTCTTCTGTACCACTCATGGAAATGCTGCATTCCGTCTTCCATGGGGCTTTGGTAGGGACCGACCTCGTTATCTCCACGTTGCATCAAAGCTTTACGACCTGCGTCCATGCGTTCGGCAATTTCGTCGTCTTCTATGCAAGTTTCCATATAAGCGGCTTGTTGCGCTTCAACAAAATCGCGCTCGAACGCCACGATCTCTTCAGGGTAGTAAAACTCCACCATATTGAGTGTTTTACTGGGGCTGATGGGGTGCAAGGTAGACACTGTCAAAACATGCGGATACCACTCGACCATGATGTGCGGGTAGTAGGTCAACCAAATGGCGCCACGATCAGGCAATTCCCCTTTACGGTATTTGAGCAATACGTCGTGCCACTTTTGGTAAGTGCTCGAGCCTGGTTTACCAAAACTCGACGACACACCGACTGTTTGCACGGAATAGTTTTCTTTAAATTCCCAGTTCAAATCATCACAGGTGACGAATTGACCAAGTCCTGGATGGAAGGGGCCGACGTGGTAATCCTCTAGATAGACCTCGATAAAAGTCTTCCAGTTGTAATTGCATGTGTGCAACTCAACGCGGTCGAGCGCAAAACCAGTGAAATCTAGCGCGGTGCGAGGCCCCATATGGGCTAAATCAGCTTCAATGTCTAAGCCGTTATCTTCAAATAACAACCCGTTCCATTCGCGAAGTGGATAGTTATTTAGGTTTAAACAAGGGTCTTGCGCAAAGTGGGGAGCGCCTAACAGTTTGCCTGAAGGGGAGTAAGTCCATCTGTGCAGGGGACAGACGATATTTCCGCCGCCAGAGCTTTGCGCTTGCGTTTTGAGAGAGCCTTTGTCTTTCAATATGACGGCTTGCCGATGGCGACACACATTGGAGAGCAACTCAACCCCTTCATGCGAGCGTACGAGTACACGTCCTCCACTTTCTTGGGGAAGTACAAAGTAGTCGCCCACTTCGGGCACAGCAAGTTGGTGACCCACATAACGTGGGCCAGACTGAAAGATGGTCTCCAGTTCGCGCTGAAAGAGCGCCTCGTCAGAGTAACTGGTAACTGGTAGTTGGGCTTGCGCCTGCTGCAGTTGAAGACTTAAATCAGACATGGGTGACCTGACCTAAAGACTCCCCACAGGGAGGTGGATGAAAAATAAATCAGACTAAAAGCTGACAGGGGAGTGGCATTGTACCCATGCCTCATCATGGTGCTGAGACACTCTAAAATAGACTTCTAACTTACTAAAAATAGACTTGTAACTAAATATGTCCAAGGCAAGCCCCCCCACACCGCCAGCGCATGCTGCCCCCCCTAGTTACGAAGCTGCCTTAAAAGAACTGGAAGCCCTTGTGGCTGATATGGAGGCGGGCCAGTTACCTTTGGCCCAGTTATTAATAGGTTACCAACGGGGCGCTGAACTTTTGGCCTACTGCCGTGCGCAACTCGATGCCGTGGAGCAACAGATCAAGGTGCTCGATAACGGAGCCCTCAAACCTTGGACAGCTTCGTGATTCAAGGAATACAAACTTTATCTCCTGCTCAATTGGATGCATGGTCTGACAAACGCTTGGTCTTGGTAGAAGAGGCGTTGTCAAACTGGGTCAGCCCAGATGCACCAGCTGGCCTAGGCCAGGCCATGCGCTATGCCGTGTTGGATGGCGGCAAAAGATTGCGCCCTCTCTTGGTCTTGGCCGCACGTGAAGCGGTAGCCAATGGCGTCGAAGACAAAGCGCTAGACGCTGCGGCCCTGCGTGCGGCCTGTGCTGTTGAATTAATTCACGCGTATTCCTTGGTACACGACGATATGCCTTGCATGGATAACGATGTGTTGCGGCGAGGCAAACCCACGGTACATGTGCATTTCGGTGAGGCACAAGCTTTGTTGGCGGGTGATGCTTTGCAAGCTTTGGCGTTTGAATTGCTCACGCCTGAAAATCAACCTACAACTTCTGCCAACACACTTAGTCATATTCCTGATGAAGTGCAAGCGCGTCTCTGTCGTCTCTTGGCCAAAGCGGCTGGTTTTAACGGTATGGCAGGAGGCCAAGCCATTGATCTAGCAAGTGTGGGATTGGCTTTAAATGAACAGCAATTGCGTGAAATGCATCGCCTTAAAACGGGAGCTTTGCTATCAGCCAGCGTCATGATGGGCGCCGCCTGCGGGAATATCAGCGCACAAACTTGGGGTTGTTTAGAGCGTTATGGTCAAGCGATTGGATTGGCGTTTCAGGTGGTGGACGACGTCTTGGACGTGACGGCTGACTCTGTCACTTTGGGTAAAACTGCAGGAAAAGATGCCGCCAATGACAAGCCCACGTATGTATCCTTGCTCGGATTAGCCCGTGCCCAAGAATACGCCGAACAATTGCTCCATGAGGCCCTCAAAGCCCTTGAAGACAGTGGTTTGAAGTCAGCGCATAGCCTTGCTGCTTTGGCGCAACGTGTGGTGAATCGGAAAACGTGAACATGTCAAACTTACTCAACACAATCAACTCGCCTGCAGACTTGCGTGCATTGCCGCGACAACAACTTGGGCCCCTAGCAGATGAGCTGCGTGCGTATTTGTTAAAGAGCGTCGCGCAAACAGGCGGACATTTGAGTTCCAACCTGGGCACTGTTGAATTAACGGTTGCCTTGCACTATGTTTTCAATACACCGCATGACCGTGTGGTGTGGGACGTGGGCCACCAAACCTATCCGCACAAAATTTTGACGGGTAGACGCGAGCAAATGTCTACCTTGCGTCAGCGACACGGCTTGAGTGGATTTCCGCGCCGCAGTGAAAGCGAGTTCGATAGCTTCGGAACTGCGCATTCTTCTACCAGTATTTCTGCCGCACTCGGTATGGCCATGGCCGCGCATCAAAAAGGCGAGTCCCGCCATTCGATCGCCGTCATCGGTGACGGAGCGATGACTGCTGGCATGGCCTTTGAAGCAATGAACAACGCTGGCGTAACCAATGCTCGTTTTCTGGTGATCTTGAATGACAACGATATGTCGATTAGCCCACCCGTGGGTGCATTGAATCGTTATTTGGCACAACTGATGAGTGGGCGCTTCTATTCAGCCGCAAAAGAAGTTGGCAAACAAGTGCTCAAAGGCGCACCACCTTTGTTTGAATTAGCCAAGCGTTTTGAAGAGCAGGCCAAAGGCTTGGTGGTACCTGCAACATTGTTTGAAAAGTTTGGTTTTAACTACATCGGCCCTATAGATGGTCACGATTTGGATTCGCTCATTCCAACTTTACAAAATCTTAAGAACCTAGAAGGCCCGCAATTTCTGCACGTAGTCACCAAAAAAGGCCAAGGCTATGAATTGGCGGAAGCCGATCCTGTCGCCTACCATGGCCCCGGTAAATTTGACCCTGCAGTCGGCTTGGTGCCCTCCACAACAGTTGCAAAAACTACGTTTACCCAAGTGTTTGGCCAATGGCTGTGCGATATGGCCGAGCATGACCCCTTGCTCGTGGGTATTACACCCGCCATGCGAGAAGGTTCAGGCATGGTGGCGTTTCACAAACGCTTCCCTGATCGTTATTACGACGTTGGAATTGCAGAGCAACATGCTTTGACATTTGCTGCTGGCTTAGCTTGCGAAGGCATCAAGCCTGTTGTCGCGATTTATTCCACCTTCTTGCAGCGCGCCTATGACCAAGTCATCCATGACGTTGCTTTGCAAAAGTTACCGATGGTGCTGGCGCTCGACAGGGCGGGCATTGTGGGTGCAGATGGTGCGACGCATGCGGGTGTGTTTGATATTCCTTTTCTGCGTTGCGTTCCCAATGTCAGCATTGCATGCCCCTCTGATGAGAACGAGTGTCGCCAACTATTGACCACTGCTTACCAGCAAGACCACTGCGTCGCAGTGCGTTACCCAAGAGGCGCTGGCGTCGGTGTGAAGGTGGAAGCTGGTTTAAAAGCATTGCCGTTTGGCAAAGGTGAAATTCGCAGACAAGGCCAACGTATTGCTTTGCTTGCGTTTGGTACTTTGTTATATCCCGCGCTTGAGGTCGGCGAGTCTCTAAACCTCACAGTTGTGAATATGCGTTGGGCCAAGCCGCTAGACACTGACTTGCTTGCACAAGTTGCCCGCAGCCACGATGCGCTGGTGACTTTAGAAGAGGGCACGGTTTTGGGAGGTGCAGGCTCAGCGGTGCTTGAGGCCTTGCAGGTCTTAGACATTCAAAAACCCGTATTAACCTTAGGAATTGCAGATGTATTCACCGAACACGGTGACCCAGTCAAACTCATGACGGAGCTTGGATTAGATGCAACAGGCATTCGTGCATCGATTTCGCAAAAGTTTCCGCATCTACTGTCCTAATACAGGGGAAAACCCGTGCAAACCCTAGTACTTGGGTACATACAATCACGCCATATTTTTTGACTTTCACTTAAATAGGAGTTCACATGGATCGTCGTTCCATTATTAAAAATGCTGGTATTGCTGGCATCTTGGCTGCAGGTGCAGCGCCCGCTGTGCATGCGCAAGCGGCTATTCGCTGGCGCTTGGCTTCAAGCTTCCCTAAAGCGTTAGATACGATTCACGGTGCGGCTGATACTTTTGCCAGGGTTGTAAAAAACATGACCGGTGGTAAGTTTGAAGTATCAGTGCATGCGCCTGGCGAAATCATGCCTGCTTTCGGTGTGGTGGATGGTGTCCAGCAAGGCTCGGTCGAGATTGCACACACAGCTCCTTACTACTTCTTTGGTAAAGACGAAACTTTCGCTTTGGGAACTGCAATTCCGTTTGGTTTGAACAGCCGTCAGATGACTGCTTGGATGTATGAAGGTAATGGTATGAAACTCATGCGTGAGTTTTATGCCAAGTACAACATGGTTAACTTTCCAGGCGGCAATACGGGTGCCCAAATGGGTGGTTGGTTCCGCAAAGAAATCAAGTCTGTGAAAGACCTCAAAGGTTTGAAATTCCGTGTTGGTGGCTTTGCAGGCAAAGTTTTGGATCGTTTGGGTGTCATACCTCAAAACATTCCTGGTGGCGATATTTATCCAGCGTTGGAAAAAGGCACCATCGACGCCGCTGAATGGGTGGGTCCTTATGATGATTTGAAGTTGGGCTTTAACAAGGTTGCACCTTTCTACTACTACCCAGGCTTCTGGGAGGGTGGTCCTCAGTTGGACTTCTTCATCAATGACAAGGCATTCAATGCACTGTCACCTGAATACAAGGCAATTGTTGAAGCCGCTTGTGCACAAGCACACTCTGATATGCAAGCCAAGTACGACGCCCGTAACCCTGCTGCTTTGAAGCAGTTGGTAGGTTCTGGCGCCAAATTGCGTGAGTTCCCCAAAGACGTGATGGCTGCTTCATTTAAAGAAGCCATGGAACTGTACGAAGAGGTTTCAGCCAAGAACGAAAACTGGAAAAAGGTTTATACCGACTACTCCAAGTTCCGTGCAGATTCCAACTTGTGGTTCCGTTTCACGGAAGCCAAGTTTGACTCTTTCATGCAAGCGCAAAAACTGTAATAGGTTTTAGCCTTCAAGAGAAAACCGCGCCTAGTGCGCGGTTTTTTTGTGGCTAATTCAGCCGTGAGAAATAAAACCTATACGCCTTGAATTACATCTGGCGAAATGCTTTGAGTTCTTGGCTAAGTCTTTCCATCTCTATCAAGACCGCTGCATCGGATACATAAAAAACACTGAATTTGCCCGCTAGGGTGCGGGTATAAAGCCTGGGCGCAATAAGCCACTCTAGGCCCCGAATACGAATGAGTTGGGCGACAGCCAAATCATCAAAATCAAAGTGTTTGGGCCACATCCAACTTTGTGAAATGCCGGTGGGGTCTAGTCGAATACGGCTGATCAATACAAACCAAGCGGTACAGGCAAGCAAGCCCCAGCCCAAGATAAACCATCCGGCAGTACGAAGTCCTTCTAAGTCGGCGTTACCGCCAAATTTGCCTTGCAACCAAAGGCTTAAAAGCCAATAGCCACAAAATGCAACAACCGTGCAGGTGAGGGTTTTGAATGCGAGCGAGAAAGCCGGCCCCTCAACCTTTTCGGCCTGCAGTTCAAACCGAAAAGGCGCGGGTCCGAGCATTATTTTTTGAACAAGTCGTCAATTTTCTTTTGTTCAGCTGCAGCATCTTCTGCCGCAGTTGGAGCTGTGCCATCGGGCTTTAAGTCGATGACAGGAACTTCTTGCTCGGATGGCATTTCAATCACCACTTTGTCGAGATCGACCTTTTCTTCTTTGTCTAAGAACATGGTGACTGTCTCAGGAACAAAGATCACGATCACAACCAAGATGAGTTGCATGATCACCCAAGGAATCGCTCCTAGGTAAATATCGTTAGAGAGAACAGGTTTTTCGATACGACCTTCTTTGAACAAAGTATCTGCAATACCACGCAGATAAAACAGCGCAAACCCAAATGGCGGGTGCATAAAGCTAGTTTGCATGTTCACGCATAGCAACACACCAAACCACACCATGTCGATGCCCATTTTGTCGGCGACAGGGCCCAACATCGGCAAAATGATGAAGGCGATTTCAAAGAAATCTAAGAAGAAAGCCAAGAAGAATATAAATACATTGACTGCAATCAAAAAGCCAACTTGCCCGCCTGGCAAACCTGACAGCATGTCTTCTACCCATTTCGCGCCGTCCACCCCTTGGAAAACCATGGAGAACACGCGTGAACCGATCAAGATAAACACCACCATCGCTGTTAGGCGCATGGTGCTGTGCATCGCTTCCCAGATTAAGTCTTTGTCTAAGCGCTTATGCATAGCAGCCAAGAGCAAGGCGCCAACGCAACCCATAGCACCAGCCTCAGTTGGCGTTGCAATAGCAGTATTGATGCCTGGTAAACCGCCCATTGAGCCGAGTACGGCAAAAATTAAGAAAGCCGAAGGGATGATGCCGCGCAAACATTTCATCCATAAGTGAAAACCATCCATGGTGCGGGCTTCCTTAGGAATACCCGGCACATGGTGCGGTTTGAATACGCCCAAAGCAAATGTGTAGAGGGCAAAGATTGCAACCTGCAAGATGGAAGGGCCCCATGCACCTTTGTACATATCACCAACAGAGCGCCCGAGTTGATCGGCCATCACCACCAATACCAAAGAAGGAGGAACCAACTGTGTGATCGTGCCAGATGCAGCCAACACGCCTGTCGCATAGCGCATGTTGTAGCCGTAGCGGATCATGACTGGGAGAGAAATCAAGGCCATGGCGATCACTTGACCGGCCACCGTACCTGTGATCGCACCCAAGATAAAACCCACGATGATGACTGAGTAGCCTAGACCGCCTCTGACTGTTCCAAAGAGCTGTCCCATCGAGTCAAGCATGTCTTCGGCTAAACCGCATTTCTCGAGGATGGCACCCATGAAGGTGAAGAAAGGAATGGCCAACAACAAGTCGTTGCTGAGAATGCCAAAAATATTGAGCGGCAAATTAGCCATGAAGCTGGCAGGAAACCAGTCCAAGCTTATAGCCAGAAACCCGCAAGCCAAGCCTAAAAAAGACAGCGAGAAGGCAACTGGAAAGCCAATGAGCATTGTGAGCACAAGGCCCGCAAACATGATGGGTGCGAAGTTTTGCATTTCCATAGTCGTATTCCTTATTGCACCGGTTTTTCGTAATGGGTGTCCATTTCAAACGTGCCTTGTAAATAAGCCACACGTTTGATGATTTCGCTGAAACCTTGCAAAGTCATCCAAAAGAAACCTACTGGTAAAAGCAACATAGCAGGCCAACGAATTAAGCCTCCAGCATTGCTAGACATTTCGTTGGTCATTAGCATTTTTAGAAAGAGGGGAAAGCTCAGCCATGACAAGAGGATCATGACGGGCAATAAAAATAAAACCAAGCCCATTAAGTCAATGTAGACAGGGCCATTGCCTTTGAGGCGTCCATAAAAAATATCAACGCGCACATGCTCATTCATCTTAAGAACCAAAGGGGCGCCCAACATGACGGTGGTGGCGAACAAATACCACTGAATTTCAAGCCAACCGTTGGAGCTGATGTCAAAACCGTAGCGAATAAAAGCATTACCAGCAGAAATCATGGCGGCTGCTAAAACGGCAAATGCTGCCACACGGCCAAATTGCGCGCTAATTTTGTCTACGCCTAAGGCGAATGTTAGAAGTTTAGACACTGTGTGCCTCCTTTTTTTGACAACCGGCTATCCTACCAAATATCAGTAATTTCCAAGCTAGGATATAGAAGAATCTTCACAAATTTACATGTCCTCTTTGGCAGATAGTGCTTTCGCTGCATTCGACCTTATCACCCAGCTAGACCCTATGCTGGGGAGCGTGGTCGCACGTTCTTTGTGGGTGAGCCTATGGGCGACAGTGATAGCCAGTTCGCTTGGTATTTGTTTTGGCGCTTGGCTAGCCGTTAGCCGTTTTTACGGAAGAGGTGTGTTGTTGACTTTGCTCAACACCTTGCTGGCCTTGCCATCAGTGGTGGTGGGCTTGGTGGTATACCTTTTGTTATCGCGCAGTGGTCCTTTAGGTTATTTGGGTTGGCTCTTTAGCTTGAAAGCCATGGTGGTGGCGCAGTCTGTGTTGGTGTTTCCCGTAGTGGCAGCATTAACACGCCAATGTGTGGAAGATGCAGACCGACTCCATGGTGAGCAGTTGCAATCATTAGGGGCTGGAACGTTTTTGCGTAGTTTCTTATTGGTGTGGGACGAGCGCTATGTATTTCTCACCATCGTTATCACTGCTTTTGGTCGGGCGATTTCAGAGGTGGGCGCCGTCATGGTGGTCGGTGGCAATATCGAGGGATTCACACGCGTTATGACCACAGCCATTGCCCTAGAAACCAGCAAAGGTGATTTGCCACTTGCGTTGGCACTAGGTTTAGTTTTACTCACGGTGGTTTTGTGTTTGAACATCTTGGTGGCGACTCTAAGAAGTTGGCGCTTGCGTGAAGACGGTTCAACGGCTGATCCTTTGCAAAAGGCATGGGTATGAACATGCAAATTGAAATCCAGCAAACAATTCCAAACATGAAAGAACTGCAACTCCAATTGCAGAGTGTGGATGTTCAGTTTGGTAACCACCTGGCACTCAAGCAAATTGATTTAAACGTGTATGCAGGAGAGCGTGTGGCTTTCGTCGGCGCCAATGGCTCTGGCAAAAGCACTTTGTTGCGTGTCATACATGGTGTGCTGCCTGTCAGTAGTGGCCAAGTGCATTGGCAGCCTGGGGTGCAACAGGCGATGGTATTTCAACGCCCGCATATGTTGCGCACCTCGGTTATCAATTTTGTGGCTTTGGCATTGTGGCTGCGAGGTGTCCCATGGCGTTCTGCCAAAGAGCAAGCGTTACAGGCTTTGCAGCAAGTTGATTTGCAAGATTTAGCGCGCCGCAATGCTAAAACTTTGTCTGGAGGTCAACAGCAACGATTGGCTTTTGCACGGGCATTGGCGGTTCATCCGCAATGTATGTTGTTGGATGAACCCACATCTAGTCTGGATCCACATGCCAAACGCGAAGTCGAGCGCATCATGGAGCATTGGATTGCAGAAAATGCAACCACTTTACTATTTAGTAGCCACAACTTAGGACAAGTCAAGCGCTTAGCAACCCGGGTTATTTATTTGGAGAACGGGCGTATCTTGGCTGATCTGCCTACCCAGCAATTTTTCAATCAACCATTAGAAAAGTCGCACCCCGAAGCCCATTTGTTTTTAAGAGGCGAGCGCGTGTAACAAAGCCTTACTTGAAGAGTAAGACGACTGTCTTCAATCCAGCTAGCGTCATCAAGAGTGACCCGACTAAGTGCAAGCCAGCTGTCGCCATGGCCAAGCCGACACGACCCTCTGACAACATCGCCACCACTTCCGCAGAAAAACTAGAGAAGGTGGTGAGTGCGCCCAAGAAGCCCGTGACAAGCAACAAACGCCAAGCGGGGTCGAGATCCGGTTGCGCTTGAAAAAACGCCACGCAACCACCAACCAAGTAGCCGCCGATCAAATTGGCGGCCAAGGTGCCCCAAGGTAGTAAAGCCTCTTGTGTATTGAGCCAAGTACCCAATTGCCAACGCGCCAATGCACCCACACAAGCACCTATGCAAATGGCTATGACAGCACTCATTTATCTATGCCCATGACCGCATCTGGCAGATAGGTCACTATTTGTGGAAACACGGTGATCAAAACAATACACACAACCAAACATGCAAAGAATGGGAGGGCAGCGCGTGCGATGGTGTTGCTGTCTTTACCGGTCATGTTTTGCAAAACAAATAGGTTGAAACCTACAGGTGGCGTGACCTCGGCAATTTCCACCAACAACACAATAAAAATACCAAACCAAATCAAATCGAATCCCGCTTTTTGAATCATGGGTAAAACCACAGCACTGGTCAACACAATCATGCTGATGCCATCCAAGGCAGTGCCCAAAATCAAATACACCACGGTGAGTACTGCAATCAATGCCATAGGACTCAGCTGCATGGCATTGACCCACTCTGCTAATTCGCGCGGGATACCCGTGAACGCCATAGTCTTGGTCAAGAAAGCAGCACCAGCCAATATGAACATGATCATGCAACTCGAGCGGGCAGTGCCCATCAAGCCTTCCCAGAAGTTGCTCCATGTCAAACTACCGCCCCATGAAGCTAATGCCAATGCACCCACCACGCCATAGGCCGCACACTCTGTTGCTGTGGCGTAGCCTGTGATCAACACCCAGCACACAAAAATGATGAGCGCACCACAAGGAATGAGATTACGCGAGAGTTTGATCTTCTCGATGAAAGTGGTTGGTGGATCAGCAGCAGGCACTTGGTCTGGGTGACGCAAGCTCCACCACATGATGTAACCGCTAAAGAGCGCCATCAACAAAAAGCCTGGCAAAAATCCTGCAAGAAAAATGCGAATGATCGATGCGTCCGCTGCTACGGCATAAACCACCATGGTGATCGATGGCGGAATCAAAATACCTAGTGTGCCTGCCGTGGCCAATGAGCCCAAAGCCAATTTTTCGCTGTAGCCGCGCTTCATCAATTCAGGCAATGCCACTTTGCTGATCGTGGCGCATGTTGCAGCAGAAGAGCCTGAGACGGAGCCAAAAATACCGCACCCCAAGATGGTGGTGTGCATTAAGCGACCAGGAATGCGGTTTAACCATGGACGCAAACCCTCAAACATCTCTTCGCTGAGCTTGGTGCGAAACAAAATTTCGCCCATCCAAATAAATAGAGGGAGCGCGGCAAGCTCCCAGCTTGCATTGCTTTCCCAAAACGCGCTGAATAGGTTTTTGCCTGGCTGTGTGCTGGTGAAAAAAGCTTGGCCCACCCAGCCGCAAATTGCCAAAGTCATGGCAATCCACACGCCGCCTGAAAGCAACACCATCATGATGAGTAAAAGCAGGCCGCCGACGAGAAGAATATCCATGAAAACCTTGCAGGCTAAAAAATCAAACGTCGGAAGAAAAATCACCCCGCGCATGGCGCTCTTGTACTTCGCGCACATAAGTAGGGATTTGACCTTGTAGAACCAAGACCAATTCATCTAAAAGGGCGATCCATAAAAGAACCGACCCCAAGGCAAAGCTCATTTGTGGAATCCATATGGGCATGGGTAAAAGACCTTGTGCCACTTCGTTGAATTCCCAACTCTCATAGGTGAATTTGCAAGCCCACCAAGCCAAATAGGCTACAGCGATATTGCCAACCAGCAAAGCCGCGATCTCAAAACGCTTGCGCCATGCAGCTGTCAAGCGATCCAGTAACAAAGTGACGCGTACAAAGTCACCATGCTTGAACGCATGCGCCATACTAAAAAATGATGCCGCCGCACAAAACCACGCCACCACATCGTTGACAGCGCCAGTTCTAACCCCAAACTCACGCAATACGCTTTGGGCGATCATCAAAGCGCATAGCGCCAAGATGAACAAGGCGCCCAAAGCGCCAGAGGCGTAATACAGCCGATCTAAAAATCGGCGCATTATTTTTTCGCTTTGGGTGCAGGCTTAGCAGATTGGTTAAATGCGGTAATGATGGCTTCGCCATCCGCACCAGCGCGTTTTTGCCAGTCAGCCAGCATGATGGTGCCGACTTGTTTCATGTCTGCCATGAGCTTAGGTGATGGGGTGACGATTTGCATGCCTTTTTCAGCCAGGGCTTTTTTGTAGAAGCCATCTTTTTCTGCGCTGACTTTCCAGCCGCGTGTCTCCGCTTCTGCAGCGGTTTTGACTAAAGCTGCTTGTGTTGCAGCATCCAGCGAATCAAACGCTTTTTTATTCACGATCACAGCGTTCTTAGGCAACCATGCTTGGGTGTCGTAGAAATACTTCAAGCTCTCGTAGGTTTTGGTGTCGAACCCGGTGGAGCCAGAGCTCATGTAGCTTTCGATCACACCAGTGGCCAAGGCCTGTGAAAGCTCCGCTGCTTGGATGGTCACTGGTTGTGCGCCAATAAGTTCTGCGATTTTGGCGGTGGCAGGGCTGTAAGCGCGCCATTTGATGCCACGCAAGTCGGCGACTGAATTGATTTCTTTCTTGGTGTAGATGCCTTGGGAAGGCCAAGCCACCGCAAATAACAACTTCATACCTTGGGCAGCTAAAAGTTTGTCGAGCACGGGCTTTTGCGCGTCGTACAAGCGTTTGGAGTCAACGTAACTGGTAGCCAAGAATGGGATACCGTCTGCGCCGTAAATAGGGTTCTCGTTTTCAAAGTTCACCAATAACACTTCACCAATTTGCGCTTGGCCGCCTTGCACCGCGCGTTTGATCTCATTGGCTTTGAAAAGCGATGCGTTGGCATGTACGGTAATTTTGAGTTTGCCGGCCGTAGCCGCATCGACATCTTTGGCGAACTGGATCAGATTTTCAGAATGGAAATTGGTTGCCGCATAGGCGGCAGGCAGGTCCCATTTGGTTTGAGCGAACACGCTGCCAGCAAAAAGTGACAGGGCTAGGGCAGAAACAGAAAAATAACGACGTTGCATAAGAACTCCTGAACAGGTAAGACTAAAAAATCGTGGCTTTTTCGCGCCAAAAGGTGAACTATAGCCAGTATTTGGGGGCCCTCTGAAATTCATACAATGGTCTGCAAGAGTAAGCCCCCATCTAATTAAGAACCGAAACGCCCCCCCTAGAAACGGAATCCCCCATGAACAAACTTTTTTCCCTCATTTGCGCCCTCTTGTTTCTAGCCGGTTGCGCCACTTCCGCCAACTACCAAAAAAACCTCAATGCATGGGTCGGTGAGGACGAATCAGCCTTAGTTGCGAAATGGGGTAAACCTAATAAAACCTATGAAGTCGATGGCTTTACTTATTTGGTCTACACCACCTCTGGCGATGCATCGACGCCTGGCACCAATACAGATTCCCAAAACACAGTGGCTGGCACATCCATCTTTGGTGGCGCTAACGGTTGGATCCCATCGTTAACCTTTTGGAGCACTTGCCAAACCACATTTGAAATTCAAAAAGGCAAAGTGGTGACATTTGAATTCAAAGGCGCAGATTGCCGATCAAGTACTAAATAATTAGTGAATATCTATGAGTGATGGTGTACGTGAAAAAAAATGGCAATTCTGGATAGATAGAGGCGGCACCTTCACCGATATCGTGGCCAAACGACCTGATGGCCAATTGGTTACCCATAAATTACTCAGCGACAACCCCGAGCATTACCGCGATGCAGCCGTTGCGGGCATTCGC
>Ga0214919_10007443_pt1 | contig 14766 bp, 16 predicted proteins | sample LL1503_MetaG_FD_177994 | JGI IMG/M metagenome (GOLD analysis project Ga0214919, IMG submission 177994) | Freshwater microbial communities from Lake Lanier, Atlanta, Georgia, United States - LL-1503 | ecosystem: Environmental > Aquatic > Freshwater > Lake | place: USA: Georgia | collected... | reverse complement strand
CAGCGGTTTCTAAAATTCCAAATGTAGATCCTGATGTATTATCTGTTATTCCAAGTTGCGTCTGTGTATATGATAATCGAAGATTAATTAAGAAATCTAAATCATCCATTGCAGGGTATTGTTTTCCACGAAATCCTGACGTATTTGCATTACTAAATAGTAGAACTTTATTTTTATAGGCATTAATATGATTCATTAAAATTTGTCCTTCTTGTTGTTGACGATAATATGTACCAGTTGGTTCATCCTTCAAAAAGTGAGTGGCGAGCGGCTGTATCATTTTTGCAACATTTGAAAAATAAGTAAGAACAGTGGTAGAGTCATATCCGCCAGGGGGTTGTCGTAAGAAATATAATACGACAGTAACAGGATCAGATGCATTCTGACATGATGATGCAAATGCGTAATAGTTAATTTTTTCACATGTATCACGAATAGTTGAATATGCATTTGAATTACAGAACGGTTTATTTGATGCAGGATGTATCATAAGTTTTCCTTGTTTATCGCGAACAACCAATGTAGGAAAATATTGCGATGCGTCACAATCTTGTATATAATCAATTTCTAATATAAATGTGCGACAACCTGCCAATACTGCATTCTGTACAGCAATATCTGGGTCATAATATGTATCTCCTATAGGACCGATGTATCCTGTTGCTCTACATCCGAGACTGTAAAAATTAGTAAAAATCTGTTCAGATTCTGGTATATTATCTAATGTTTCATCCAATGGTCGTTTTCCATTGGATGCATCTGAATATGTATCAGATAGCAGTTTTACTTGTTTGACATATTCTTTATCTGATTTAAAAGAGGCTGACTCAAACCCTTCTTTAATATTCATTAAATAAATGCTTATAGTAATAAGAGCTATAACAGCCATCATAGAAATACAAATCCATACTGTATTCATTCCTATGTTATTCCTATGTTTTTAGGAGATTAAACAAATATATAGAAACACATAAAACATATAAAATCCGGACAGACAGAATATAAATATAATGCTATATATTTATATAATGACAGTATGATGTCCTTTCTAACTTTTCAAGAATTATTAAAAAATGATAATTATAATTGGAGTCTGTATTTTTATCATTTACTTTCAAAACCCAATCGTAGTCCATTAGAGACTACATTGATGCAATCATATTATAATTGTTATAATTCTGAATGCATTGACCGCTGTTGTTGTGATGAAAATCCTATATATAATTGTGGACCCGAGTGCTGTACTCAAGAATTATGTGGAACATGTAGTACAATGATTCGTATTTGTAGAGATATATGGTTTCCTTCATATCACTGTATTCTTTGTTTTAATTGTTATAAAAAAGAGAAAACTAGTTAGAAGTTCTTAGAATAATTAATCAGATTCAGATACTTGGGACAAACGAGAAACCAATGGCACCATACATTTCTCCCATGTATATGTACTAACCGTTTCTTTCGATTTGGTAGAATGAAGCTTTCGTATATTCGGATCAAATACATATTGTTCCATCGCCTTTGAAACATCTTCAGGATCTACAATATTTGCTTCACCTGACAGTGCATTATAGCCATAAGGAATATAATAACGCATCTTGGGTTTTACAAGCATAGAATTATCCATGCAACAGTATTCAGTATATCCATTAATCTCGGGAACTACCTGTGGAACACCGACTGCCATTTGTTCAAAACTACACAAACCAAATCCCTCACCCTCTGCACAACTTACACCTGCATCACCACAGTTATTTAATACATTAATATCTTCATCTTTATAGCATGTATCAGATGAAGTAATTAGCAAACGATCACCAAATACGTTAACAGCCTCGCCATGCAATTTAATCTCTCTAGCAAAAATGTCAAAGAGATTATATCCACCTGCGCCACCTTCTTTATTTGCAACGATTAATAGAAAAATGGGTTTAAGGGGATGACGAATCATCAACTTTACAAAGGACATGATTAAAAGATCCAACCGTTTTCGCGGAATATTCTTATTTAGTGAGGTAAACAAGAAAACATCTTTTGGAAGTCCCAGCATTTGACGTGCTATATCCTTTGGAATCACCTTAAATACAGAAGTATCTACACCATGACGTAGTACATCAACTGGACGAGTAATTCCTTGTGATTTAATAGAATCTTTCCATGATTTTGTAAAGCAGAAGATTCGCTCAACATCGCGATTTAGCACATCAATCATAGATTGGGGTTGCATGACATATGTAGTATCAACATATGCCCATACACGAAAAGAGCGTTGTTCAAATACTTTACGAATACTTTCAATATAGTTGCAAATCATTGCAAGATCATTATAAATGAATACAACATCGGGCTTTTCTTGTTGAATCACAGTGGTTAACTCTGTATGTGCAAAACCATTCTTTTTATCTTTATCTTTGTCGCTCTCTAAAGCAGAGCCATCAATTACTTTTACACCAGATGGAAGCTTACGGCCAAGATCAGCATTCGTTAAATTATGTGTTCCAAAATGGACGACTGTAATCCAAGAATGAGATGTCAGCTGTTTAATCATATTATATGCAACTTTACTGTATCCATTGACTTGATTAGTATGTGTAGAAACTAGTAAAAGTTTTACTGGAGCAAATTTGGGTTCTTCAGGAACTACATTTTTTGTTTCTGCAATTTGAGTGAGTTCATTTAGAAAATTAGATAAATCAGTCATTATCTTATATAACTCATATTCAAGTAATTGCTTTATATTATTTTTTATAATTTATATAATATGCGTCTATAATAGAATGTTTGAAGAAAATGATGTACCTCCTCAATTAAAAGGTGGTCGGCGCGGACGCAAATCTCGTCATGCTAAGTCAAAGAAGTCCCAGAATGGTGGCAAGAAGACTCGTAAGTCAAAAGGCCCCTCCGACTGGAACAAGAAGGTTATGATGATTTACCGTGATATGAAAAAGAAAGATAAGAATGTTAAATTGGGTGCGGCTATGAAGGAGGCTTCTCGTCGTAAGAAGGCTGGTAAATTGTAAGCGACTTGTTAAAACTCGTTAAAACTCGTTAAAACTCGTAAGAAAAGCAACTAAATATTTCTAATAAACATGCTATTTTCATATTTGATAAACATCATATAAATGCTTATCATATATTTGTCAGAATGTTGCTCATCTTTAATTTCAATCATAAATGCATTAAATGCACTTGTGATTGAATGATTTCTGTCAAGTAAGACTGTAATAAGTTTTTTCCATTTATTAAATGTATTTTCATCATTAAATTGTTGAATTTGTTGAAATAATCCGTATAAACATGTAAATACAATAGGTGTAAGAAAATCGCGATGTTGCTCCAAATGATAGTTCATTTTTAGCTATCATATCTAGCTTATTGCAAATCAATTTTTATATTCAGCAAAAAAGTGCTTTAACCTCTTCTTTCCATTTCATCCATCGCCGTCCAACTTCTTTCTGTATTTCATCTGTAATATTCGTTTGAATTACGGCAGGGTCTGTCCAGCAATACAATTCTGTTATCTGTAGATGTGAATCAATCCATGCAGTATATTTATTGGATTCTACTGCAACTGGAAGCACTCCTGCCTCCAATGCTTCATATAAACGAAATGTTTCCATATTGTTTCCTTTAAGAATTGGACAAAACTTACTATTTCCAAGAAGTTCTAGATAATCTGCCATCTTTGTCCTATTCGGATCTTTCCATTGTGGTTGTAGGCTACAATTATAAGGCTTATATGCCATAAATTGTTTTAGCTGTTCACTGCGATTAAACCAATCTGTTCCATGAAAACTCCATATAAGCGAACGCTCACTAAACGTCTTAGAAGAATCCACAAATTTATGATGATATCCTAATGGAATCGTATAGACATGCGAATGTGTTAAAGGTCTAACATAATTGCGAACCACTTTCTTACACATTTTTAGTTCATAGAAATCAATAGGGTCTGTTCCAAATTCATCACTTAGATGTAATACATTGAAGGGTACTTCCTGTTTTTCAAATACATTTAATATCATATTCCATTTATCGATGTAAGGACGTTGTACTAAATACCATGCATTTTCTACATTTTCTTTAAGAGGCAGAAACTCGATCGGTTTCTGAAACATATCTTGTAGCCAGGTTAATTCATATAAATCGGGTTTATTTTCAATATAATATATTGTCTGTTTTCTAATAATATTCTGATAAATAAGTTCTGCCTGACTAAAACATTCTGTATTATTATAAATATCACTGTCGAACTTTTTCTCTGTATGCAATTCATTAAACTGTGATTCATTATACTGTGCATCTTCTTCTTGAAAACAGAATGTCTGTGTTTCATTCAATACATATTTAATTAGACCAATAACAGGATGATTAATCAAGTGATCACATGGAATACAGAGTTTGTCATTTGAATACTGAATATAATCCAGAAGTTTCTGTGCACCACGCTTTGTTAAGATATAACTATAAGCACAGAAGTGAAAATGAGCAATGGGTTCTTTTGTAAAAAATGTATTTGGTTTGAGTTTAGACCAATATTCATTAACTTTTTCTAATGCCTGTGGAAGCACATGGCGATTTGTAGGGAGTACACCACCTAAGTATAATAGTTCAGCATCAACAGGAATATCTTGGACATAGTTTTGCCAACCTGGTTTGAATCTCACATCATCTTCTAGAATGAGTGTATATGTTGCATTATCTTTGACAATCTTTGACCAGACAGAAATATGACTAAGTGCACAGGCAATAACAGATTTCTTCCATTGAAATGTATTATTCTTACAGAGCTGATAAAGTGCATCAGTCATTTGTAATTCTTTCCCATTTACTGCCGACACACGTGTCAAATCAATATCTGGATGGACTTTAGTAAATGACTCCAAGCGATCCTGACGTGTATCCAAATTAATCATGTATATTTTATCAATTAGTGATGTATTGCTAACTATAATAATAGGAGGTTTGGATGCAATCTCCAAAAGTCGTCGACTCATTTCAGAAATAACATTAAGAGCAGCCTGTTTTCTGGGCTCATCTAGAGGTGGTGTAGCAGCGATTTTAGCACACATTGCAGGATTTGCTTCCAGACGTTTAACAATATCTACTATATTACTACTAGAAGTTAGCTGAGAAAGATTTACAAAGGATTGTGGATTGAAATCGGTCTCAGCTGTTCCCCAATATAGTGGAACGCATCCTGCCATTTTAGCATGTAATAGTTTTTCTGTTAGGTATCCTGGCGACTGTGAATTCTCAAAACTCAAAGTGAACTTGTGCTCTGTGAAGAAATGGTGTTTTGAGATATCTCCACAGCCTCCTCCTGGATATTTTAGTTGTAGCTGACCACCAATATTATTCTGATAGGCACCGCCACTTGAAACGGGTTTGTACTCATTGAGTGCTTGAAATGCCTCATTGCGCATTTGACATATAGGATTACTTACGACAAATGCACAGAACTTTTGTCGTTGTTCAAATGGAATAGGATGAGGTATTAAAGCATAGTGTAGGGGCATACGAATAGGATTGTCTTCATGATTAGTTGGCATTAAGTCAGTAGAGAACCAGTCAATAAAATGCATCCAGGTAGGGACTCGCATATGTGTTGCATCTTCTTCTAAACGGGATGATATGTATAGTGCAATGGAAGGATCAGTAGGATGTTCCCAGTTTTCTCCACTGAAATAGACGCGTGGTATAACAGAAGGAGCTGACTTCCACCCTTCAGAATAAGGACCGAAAATAAGAAGATTTGCTTCTTTTACTGGGAGATCACTGAATTTGACACCTTTTATGGATTTATTACTAAGTTCATTATGTAGTTCATTCCTTAAAGAATCCATGATAAAATTCTTATCATAATTGAATCCAGGCCACATATCATCAAATGCAATAATCAAATCATTTGCTGTCTTTACAGTAGTTTCAAGTTTATTAACAGGTGCAAGTTTACAACTACCATCCTTTTCGATCACAAGTTTAGAAAAATCTACAAGAATCTGTGACCATTCTGGCAGTTTCTTAAAAACAGAAAATACATCCAATCCATCACGAATATTCCCACTGTACCATTTTGAAGGATCTTCTAGAAAATGAGTAAATGCTAAAACAATCTGTTCAATACTATTGCCTTCATAATACATCAGTTTTAAAGAAGGATGAAAATCGCGTAAGAAAGGACTATTATGAATAATAGGAAGACCTAACCATAGCGCATTAAATAGCCCTAGACGCACAGGTGAAAATCTCGTATGAGAGAACAAGATATCATTATCAGTCCATTCAAAAAACGGCTCTTTATCGGCAAATGAAGCATTAAGCTTATCAAATTCAATTGTATTCAACACATTTTCTTTAAGAAATTTATTCTCTTTTAAGTGATTCATATTATGAACTTTATAAGTTGCACGAATATTTTCATTTAATTCGCGAATAGCTACCAATGGAATAACGGAAGAGCTGGAATTATTCGTGTTTTTCTCGGCTACATGGATAGTCCATGGAGCTTTTACATCAACTACTTTTTCAATCGCATAATGGGCTACAATAGAGGATGACCATGTAAATGGTACGCGTCGAATGGGACAAGGGAATATGGTCTGAATTGATGGAATTGTTTCAGGAGGATTCAGAATATCCCAGCACCATATTTCATTAACATGTACCATACTCCGTGGAACATAAGGAGTTTCAATATATAGTTGTTGATCCATTTCAGCAAATTGTAGAAATGTTCTCAGAAATACAATCGTCTTTTTAGTGGAGAGTTTTCGAGCCGCTTCTGGTACACATCCATCAATATCTAATAAAATATCTAGATCGCGTATTTGATATAGTTTAGAAGTAGGCCATATGCAAGGGAAAGATTCGTCCCATACTTTATCACCATTTGTATAATCGATCAGAATCACTTCATATTTCAGTGATGTTAATAATTCTGCAAATAATACAGCAGTTTGATTAAGACCGCTATAAAACAGTGTTTCATTTGGATTATATGAGATTCCAATACGAATCATTATATAGTATATACTGATTTGCTTTATGTCATTTGCTTTATTTTTATTATATTATATAAGGAGTAAATGCATTGAAAAAATGAAAATAAAAAATTGAAGTAAAAAATGAAGAAGAAGTAGATAAATTCGAACACACAATGGACTTCTCTACCAAAACGAAGAAAGAGTTAGTTGTATTCTGCAATAAAATTGGAATTAAAGGAGCTGCTTCAAAAAAAACTAAAGATATTATTATTAAATTAATTCAAAAGCACAACGCGGATAATGAGGAAAAGAAAGAAGATGCGCTAGAAGAAAAAGTGATGGAGAAGCCCTTGAATATTGTTTGCCCCGAAGACGTCATGGATGGCTCTCTCTTTACAAAGGATACTCGTCAGGAACTATATGGTAAAGTTGCGGGTGGAGGAGGATCAAGAAAACCAGAGGAGTATCAGAAAAAACAAATTACATTGGGAACGGGTCGCCCATGCAATACAACGCATACTCGGATTAATTGGCGAAAGAATGAGATGATGGAAAACTCTCAACCCATGCGAAAAGATGATGGATTTGACTACACTGAAAACTTTGATGGAAAACAGATATTTGCACCAAATACGGTATGGATTAATCTGAAATCAGTGGTTGGAAAAGGGGGATCACAGACACGAACACTTCGCGACGAATGTTATAGATTTGTTGACGCGCAGCTTAACTACTTATTAAAAACAAAAAAGACAGACTATTTCTTTGCGAATATCTTTGATGGAGATGAGGCTTCATCAACCCTGACTAAGTTTAACTATTTACTTGAACTGGCCGAGTTCTCAACTGTTAAGAAATATGTATACGTCGGCGACTTAAAAGGATACTTTGCATGGGTTAAGGAAAATGTATGCTAATCAAATGAAGAACAATTGTATAAGCCAATTCAAACGGAATACGCTTTCTGGCATATTCCTTTGATTCTCTATATTGTGGAAGAAATAGACTCCATGTATCATTTCTCTTCTTTTCTACAAGATTATTAAACTCTACACATATTTTTTGTTGTTCTTCTGAAGAAAGAGTTTTTCCTTGAATGCAGAGGGTTGCATATGTTCGGCTACATTCTTTCGCAGGATATATATAACCCTCTTTGTATTCAAGACAGATTCGTCCATCTTTTGTTCCACTATCAAGAGCAGATAGTGTAATTGATGTCCTCTGTTCATTATCTTTGAGTTTCTGTCCTTCAACATGTCGTCTAACCTTTACTCCTAAAGGAATCGATAATTTATATATATCTCCTCCTATAATCCAATCATTTTCCCTACTCATTTTAAAGGTGCATTTATTATTCGATGGTAAAGAAATCCATTCAACAAACTGTTCCTCAAGTAAAACAGGTGATTTCTCAAATGAAAACGCAACAACGGTGGTAGTCGTATCTGGAAATACGGTCTCTTCAAAGTATTTAACCTTCAATAATTTATATTTTGATAGAAAGTTATTTCTGCAGCGAACATCTAAATCACGAGGTGATAAGAAGAAGCCAGCAGGTATAATAAAGATTCCACCTGCACATTGTTCTTGTTTTGTCAAAGAAGTTATAAAACATTTATATAGATCATTTGTATCATACATATCAAATATATCTTTTTTATCGCACTTATTTCTAGCAAGATATGGTGGATTTGTAAGAATCCATGCATCTGTATAATTTGGTGGATTGATAAGAGTATCGCGCTGAATAACATCATCTCTTTTTGGATCTATATCATACATTTCAACAGGAAATGTGTTTTTATTCTGTACAAGCCAATCAAGTAAATCACCCTTTCCAGCAAATGGTTCTATGATGCATCTAACATCTGCTGGTATAGATAAACCATCAAGGATGTATGAACTATTTACAGTATAGAACTGTCCTTTCATCTTCTTTCCTTTAGATTCAGTGGGTATTTTGAGTATATCTTCGTTTATAACTTCGTTTATAACTTCGTTTATAACTTCGTTTATAACTGCATTAATTATAGTTTTCTCTTCCACATTTTCTTTTATCTCTTCATTCGTCTTAACACATTTCTTCGAATGAGTAGTATAGCGACTCTTTTGCATGAAAATAAGATCACATATCTGGCAAGTATAGGTAGGCATGGTATTCTATCTATTATTCTGTTGATTATTTATATCAATTTTTTGTACTCTGAATTATTCCAAAATTGTTCGCCAGCGTCCTTGAATCCCAGGATTATGAATACTGTGTTTCCAAATCAAATTTGCAGCATGTGTTTTATATATAGCGAGTTGTTCTTTGTGAGCAGTAAGAGCATCATATAAGCGTTGAATTGCGATAGACCATTGATTGATAGAATAATAATATCCATATTGATCCCATCCTTCAGAATTATGTAGAATAGGATAATTGTATGAGATAAGTTCAAGTGTCATATAGTTATAATCATTATTCCACTGATGTGTAATAAAACAGGCTGATCGATGATCTGTCATAATTTGATTAATTTTTTTACGAGGATATAAGACCATTCTATTCATCTTGTATATTTGTAGACTAGAAACGAATTTATTAAATGCATTTGCAGATAGCTTCAGACGATCGCCGTTTACAATATGTAGTTTCCCTTTCCATTCTGGATAAGTCTTTGCAAATGCTTCCACTAAAAGAATAGAATAAAATGAACATTTCTGAAATGAAATGCTTGGATCTGTAATGACTATATCTTGTATTTCCCATTTGGCAGGTGGAGTCCATAGCAAATTTGTACCATATTGTTGAATAAAACATGGGTCCCATACATAAGGAACAACACTGCTTTTATGAATGGCAGTACGATTAATAACAGCGGCATAATCTATATGTTGTTTATAATGAGGGCTTGTCCAGATTTCATCCAGCTCACCTACAATATGATGGTTAAAGAACATACTAGGATAATTCTGAATGGTTTCTATGTCGATGTTAAGGATATTACCGAGATACAACTTAGCAATACGTGTTCCACTATTATGTAGATGGCGTCGAGTAGCTTCATCAATACTCATTCCAATTTCTACGAAAATATGAAAGGGTTGATTGGATGTGACAAGCTCATTTGTTTTAATATATTGATAGCGTTCTAAAAATGTCTTTTTATTGGTTGATATAGTTGTCTGTAAAAGTCGACAGGAGTAACCCATAGATTCAAATAGATCATATAGAATAATAATATTCTGTGTTAATCCATTGATAAATAGAGATTCATCATTAATTTCATTGGATGCAAGAATGATAATTTTTTTAGAATGCACAAATGATGATAGAACAATGGGTTGTAGTTCTTCTTTAGGAAGAATAGTATTTCCTGGAAGAAAATTCATTAATCATAACTGTATTAAACTCTTTATGTTTTAGAAAATAGAAACAGAAATAAAACTAAAACTAAAACTAAAACTAAAAAATTGATATATATAACATATAAAGATAACCTCTAAATACTAGTATGTCAAAGTCCAAAAAGAAATCTGATAATGTATTTGAAAAAGAAATTGCAGATGTTAGCACAGAACTGTCTGTAAAAACTACAATGATAGATCAGTTAAAAGATGAAACAAAAGAGTTAGAAGAGAAGCTTACCGTCAATAAAACTGTAATGAAATCATTGAAAGATAACATCAAAGAATTGGCTGAAAAAGTAGATATGCTTAAAAAGAAACAGGCGTTAGCCAAAGAAAAAGAGCAGAAGGAGAAAGAACAAGAAGAGAAACTAAGAAAAGAGATTGAAATGAAAATCCGTGAAGAGCATGAAATCAAAAAGAAAGTAGATGAAGAATTGCAACGTATCAAATCATTAAAGCCTGAAGTGAAGGAGAAATTTGAAGTAAAAAAGAAATTAAAGGAGAAAGAAAAAGAAGAACTTGACCCTGGTGTATCATCTATAGTAGAAATTGCAACTAGTGCTGGTATTATAATTGGTAATATTATAAAACGCAAATCAATTCCTAAAGCAGTAAAAAGTACATTATGGAATATACATTTTACTGAAAATAATGCGAAAGGAGAATGTAAAGTATGTAATAAAGAAATCAAAATGACAGATTTTGATGCTGGACATATTGTTGCAGTAGCAAATGGAGGAAGTGATAATTTAGATAATTTAATGCCAGTATGTAGTCTATGTAATAAATCAATGGGTGTTCAAAATCTGAATGAATTTAAAAAGTTATATTTTGAAAAAACAGAACTTTAATATCATTGTATAAAATATAACAGATGTCGCAGTTCTCAACATTCCCTAGTACATATTCTATTCCTCCAGCATCTTTTTATAATATGCAAGGATTGATAGGTTGGCTCAATCAAAATCCAACATATAAACAGTATTTTATTAATTATCCTAATATAACTCCTGGTCTATCTCCTATAAAATCCACGATGATAAATTCTACTACATCAAGTAGTATACCATATAATGTACAAAATGCACCACTTCAACCTCTTGTAATAACAATGTCATATAATCAATTACAACAATATAATTCACAAATACAACTATTTAGACGGGTATATGAATTTAATTCAAATGCCTATATAAGATCTCTTCCTGTAGGTGGGCCTATTTATTATTCTTTTTCATCATATAAAGAATTAACGGAATATAAGGCATCTGTTGGATTAGTAAATAAATTATATCCATTTAAACCGATGGCATATGGAACGAATGAATTTGGTAAATCATTGAATTGGATTGTTCCGTTTCCTCTTTAGATCTAGTGCAGCGTCATTAAATACATAAGTTGTCCCAGCTCTCTTAACAGATCATCTAAGATATTAATAAGATCTGTGTGCATCTGTAATGGTTTATGCATTCCTTGAACATATTTCATAGCAGCCTTTACAATTCTAACTGCTCCTGCTTCTGTTAAATTTTGTACTGTAATTGTGGCGTTCTTTCCAGTTAGCCTAGGACGTCCAAACTTTCCAATGTATACTTCTACAAAGGAATCAATACGTTCTTCTAATTTAGCAAGAGTTGTGTCCGTAGCAACATGACGGGCGTATACTCTTGTTTGCCAATGATATAATTTAACCTGGTCTCGTAATTGTAAAAAAAAATGAATATATTCGGCTGACATCTATACTATAACATAATAAAATTGATTATTACAATATTTTTATTATTTTTAAACCATGTGTACTATTTGTAGCACTATTCTAATAAACTTTGGAATTAAACATGAAGAATTAGATTGTCCGCTCAGAAAAAGTCAATACTGTAGCATATGTGCACAATATGGGCATCTTACAAAAGGATGTCCTCAAAAAAAGAAACGATTGTTGTTTATTAAAGATAATGAGATAACTATTAAGGAATTCTTATCAAAACACAATATTACATATAAGAAAAATTATAGACATCTTTTGCATAATTATGCACAAATAAATCATATGAGAATTGTATATATGCTATAATAGAATGTATAAACAAAATAAACTTTCTAAACGTTTAAAACGATTCAAACAATCCATACGATCAACACGTTTAAAACGTCGTCATACTAGAAAAAATAACCGTCGTCATACTCGTCGCAAAGGTGGTAGTTATAGACAACAGACAGAAAAGACACTTGAAGGAGTCGCGTTAGAGAAAGATGCAGTAGTAGATGTAGCTGGATTTGGAACGATGAGTATTAAAGAGTATATTCAATATATTAATAATCATGATTCACATCCACGTTCCTAAGGATTTTGTGAATTTTCAATAACAATCTGAAAATCATTTGGACGAAGTGCTACGGTTCTTAGTGCTTCTATTTGTTCTTCATCTAATTCTGTTACTTTACATACACGTTCAAAGATTGTCTCTGCGACAGAATACCATACATCATATAGAATCTGTTCAGCGATTTTTTGTTTAGGGTCTAACTCAGCCATCTTTTCAGCCATCTTTTATTTTTATATAATTTAGTTATTAATCAATTTTTATAGAGAAATGCGTTTAACAATTTAAACGCTAATCATATATATTAATATAACAATATGTCTAACATAACAGAGGAAGCCTTAACTAATCCGCAAGAGAATGATCTTGCTACTCTAACTCATTCTATTATTGAATGGCGTCGTTTGAAAGAAGATAGTGATGGTTGGAAGCGTCAATTGCGTGAAGCAAATACGAAAATGAAGGCCTTGGAGAAAATTATTCTGGCTGTTATGAAATCTCACAACATTGGTGCTTTGGATTTGAAGAATTCTGGTGGGCGTGTCTTTTTTAAGACAAAGAAATCTCAGGGAAGCGTTGGTCAAAAGAATATGATTAAACTCATTGGCGATTATTTGAAGTCAGCGGATGAAGCAACGAAATTAATGGAATATGTTCAGGCACAGCGTCCTATAGTGGTCAAAGAATCGATCCATTATGAAAAGGCATAAAAGGCATAAAAGGCATAAAAGGCATAAAAGGCATAAAAAATATTTTCTCTAAATAGAAAATGTTGAAAGACTTATGTCGTGCTGGTATTGACTGTGTATCTACTGTACCCGGTCCTGAACAAAAGATGGGCTATAAAGATTTAGTTGCATCTATTTTAGCTTTTATTCTGGCTATTTTTATTATTGCATTTATCGGCAAGTACATTTGGAACATGGTTATGCCCCAATTATTCACGGTTGTCCGCCCTGTTCAGGACTGCTGGCAGATTATTGGATTGCTCATTTTAGTTTCTATTTTCCGTTAAGAAACTTCTTAAGGTACTTCTTAACTTCGTTAAGATACTTCTAGAACTTTATTAATATTATTAATAATATAAAGATTTCATTTATATTATAAGTAATATAAGTAATATAAGTAATATAAGTAATATCAGCAATATGTGGTATGAAACAATGATTATATTTATAATTCTTATAGCAATTGGTTATTATATTGTACGGCATTTGGGTTATATTTGCAATCCTTAAATATCGTACCTTAAACATCTTAAACATCTGAAAGATCTCATCTATCAATAGATGTTTTTACTATATTTCCTCATTTTAGTATTTTGTGTAATTGTAGGCATGATGCTTTACTATGTTCTTAAACCGCAGCCTCTAGCAAATCCGTGCCCTGAAGATAAACCGTGCAACAAAGCAAACCAGTGTAATTTGTGTAGACAGCCAAAGCCGCGATGCCAATGCCACAAACCATGCCCGTCATGCTAGACATAATAGATTAAATTATATATAATTATAGAATATGTGATTATATGTACTTTTTACCACACTTTTTCCTAAAAAGTGTATAGATGAGCAACTACCTTGCACTATTAAATTTTAATTTAACTAGCATTAATGCTAGTACGATTAATTATTCAACATTGATTGGTTCAACTATAAATGCTAATACAGTATCTATTAATTCAACTATAAATATAAGTAGTATTGTGTCTCGTTCAATTAATTATTCAACCCTAATAGGGTCTACTATAAATGTTAATACAGTATCTATTGCTTCAACTATAACTACTAGTAGTATATTGACTACTGGTAATGTTGGTATTGGAACGAATAATCCTACTAATTTACTAACAGTTGGTGTATCTGCAAATCCCATTGCAAATTCAGCAGGCACTACCAATCTTGTAGTAAATGGAAATATTAATTGTAACCGCAATCGACTCATTTTTTCAGGAACTGTAATTGATAGAAATCATTCTATTTATAATAATTTTTACAATCTTGATAATGAAGGTGTATGGGATGGTATGAAATTTAATGTATTTAATGGAGCATGGTTTCGTGTTGGAA
>Ga0214919_10007441_pt1 | contig 14770 bp, 10 predicted proteins | sample LL1503_MetaG_FD_177994 | JGI IMG/M metagenome (GOLD analysis project Ga0214919, IMG submission 177994) | Freshwater microbial communities from Lake Lanier, Atlanta, Georgia, United States - LL-1503 | ecosystem: Environmental > Aquatic > Freshwater > Lake | place: USA: Georgia | collected... | reverse complement strand
TTGAAACTATTGATATGCCAAAAGAAAAAATAATTCAATCCTTACATTCTAAAATGAACGATATCGAAGATGCGCTGCAGTATTATGTTGCACTTCACCATAATATGGACTATTTTATTTCCAATGACAAACAATTAAAAAAAGGAGGATTAACTACCTTGCCTGTTTTAAAACCGTCAGATTATATAAAAGAATTTTTAAAATAAATTATTTTCCTTCCTTCATCCAATTTTTAAAGGCTGTATAATTCGCAGCTAAAGCAGTAGAAACTTTTTTCTTATCAAGTAAAAATTTAACCGACTCAGGTATAGCAATAGTTTGCCCAATAGCATCTTCCACTACTTCTGGAAACTTTACCGGGTGCGCTGTTTCTAAAATTATAGCGCTATAACTATTAGTGTTGTATTGAGCATTTGAACTTGTATTTGCTTTCTTTAAATTGGCTAAGTAAATTTCAGCTGCTGCAAAGGCTACTGCGCCATGAGGATCTAAGGTATAATTATTGGTTTTGTATACTCTAGCAATAGTGGCCTTGGTTGTGGTATCATTAATACTATAGCTTGATAGCGCCTTGGTTAAAGCTGGGAAATTATTTTCTAGTATTTCAAGTATGCGAACAAAATTACTTGGGTTACCTACATCCATTGCATTTGAAACGGTGGCAACTGCTTTATGTATTTCATATTTTTCAGTAGCTAAATATCTTGTCACTACATCATTGGCATTACATGCTGCTACAAAATGGCCCAAGGGTAAGCCACTTGCCTTAGCCATCATGCCTGCACAAATATTTCCAAAGTTACCACTAGGAACTACAATATTCATAGCGGGGTAATTGCCCTGCGCGTCTTGGTATTTAGATACCCAGTTCTGCCAAGCAAAGAAATAATATAATTGTTGTGGTAACCAGCGTGCTACATTTATTGAATTAGCAGAGGTTAAATTATATTGTTCATTTAAATCAGCATCCATAAAAGCTTCTTTCACTATGGCTTGACAATCGTCAAAGCTTCCTTCTACTTCTAATGCTTTTATATTTTGTCCGCAAGTAGTTAATTGTAATTCTTGTATAGGACTTACTTTGCCCTTAGGGTATAGTATAATTACATTCACTCCTTCTACGCCTAAAAAGCCATTGGCTACTGCACCTCCGGTATCACCGCTTGTAGCCACTAATACAGTAGTAGGCTTATTTGCTTTTTTATCTTTTGAAAAATAACCTAAACACCTACTCATAAATCTTGCACCTACATCTTTAAAAGCTAAAGTAGGGCCATGAAATAATTCAAGGGATGAAATATTTTCTGTAATAGGCACTAAAGGAAAATTGAAATTAATAGTCTGGGCACAAATTTCTTTTAATGAGGCATCGTCAATAGTACCACCCACATAGGGTTTCATGACTTCAAATGCAAGTGTAGCTTTATCTAATGTTTTAAACTTTTCAATTTGTGCCTCGGTAAATTTGGGAATAGTGCTAGGAAAGTACAATCCCTTATCAGGCGCCTGCCCTGTAATGGCAGCCGTTCTAAAATCTACATTGGGGGAATTTTTTCCTAAACTATAATATTGCATTCGAAGGTTTATTATTAATATTTGTTTTATTAGTCTTACTATTAAAATTCTACTTGCTTATTATTTATAATTTTATCACAATAACTATAACCTATTCGATTATCTCAACGCCTGTTTGGTTTATACTTGTTACATAAGTATGATGCGGAAGTCCAATGCCATCATACAATTGCTTCATTTCTTTTTCAACGGCAATGGCTATTTCTTTGGTTTTACTTAACATAAATATGGAAGGGCCTGAACCAGAGATTCCTCCTCCTAAAGCGCCAGCTTTTTTACAAGCTAATTTTAAATCGTCAAAACCTGGTATTAATATAGAACGAACTGGTTCAATAATAACATCTTCTAAAGACCTGCCAATTAAATCATAGTCGGACTTCATTAAGCCCGCAACTAGTCCTGCTATATTGCCCCATTGTTTAATGGCATCTTTTAAAAGTACTTGTTGTCTTAATATACTTCTTGCATCCGAGGTTCTTACTTCAATTTGTGGATGCACAATTGTTACATGCAAAGTGGGAGAAGGCAGTGCAATAATTTCTAAAGGAAAAATAGATCTAACCAAGGTAACTCCTCCAAAAATGCAAGGTGCAATATTATCGGCATGCTTTACACCCGAGGCTAATTTTTCTCCATTCATAGCGAAACGCACTAAATCATCTTTAGAAAAAATATTGCCCACTAAATAATTGGCTCCTACCACGGCACCCGCAGAACTAGCAGCGCTAGAACCCACACCACTACCGGGTTTTATAAGCTTATTAATTTTTACTTCAAATTTTATTTTAGGGCTGCTGCTTTTTTGTTTTTCTTCATACTCTTCTAAAAAAGCGATTAATGCAGCACCTGCAACATTCTTTTCGGGGTCGGTAGGTAAATTGTAATTATCAATATTAATTATAGTAATACTAGCTTCGTTTTCAGCACGAGTCGTCCATTTCATTTCCATTTCATCATATGGACTATTCACAGCAAAGCCTAAAATATCAAAACCACATACCATATTTGCAACGGTTGCCGGGGCTTTAATTTTTATCCATTGATTTTCAGAAAACATCTTGTATATCTATTTTATATAAAAGTACTTTAATAAAAAAATAACATCTTTAATTATCTATTTTAAATTATAGTATCTTTTAGTATATATAATTTATTAAACCCTTGCAGCTCTTATAATATCGGCAAATACACCCGAAGCTGTTACATCGGCACCTGCACCTGCACCCTTTACCACTAAAGGAAGTTCTGGATAACGCATTGAATAAAATAAGACTAAATTATCCTTACCATATAAATGATAAAAATCGGAACTTGGTTCAATATGTTGTAGGCCAACTTTGGCTGTTCCTTTTCCATCTTCCGAAATATTAAAACTTGCTACAAATTTTAACTTACAATTTTTAGCAGCAGCTGCTTCATATAATTTTTTGAAATGTACTTCTTGTTTTTCCATCTCTGCATAAAAATCTTCTACCGATCCATTGAAACAACTAGCAGGTAAAAAACTTTCATTAGCAATATCGTTCATCTCTATCTTATGTCCTGCCTCTCTGGCTAGTATCATTATTTTACGCATAACATCGGTGCCACCTAAATCTAATCTTGGATCGGGTTCGGTATAACCTTCTGCCTGTGCTTGTCGAACTACTTTTGAAAAAGAAGTACTGCCATCGTAATTATTAAATACATAATTTAAGGTACCTGATAAAACTGCCTCAATTCTATTGATATTATCTCCACTTCTAATTAAATCGTTTAAAGTGCCAATAATGGGTAAACTCGCTCCCACATTGGTTTCAAATAAGAAGGCTGCATTGAATTCTCTAGCGAGTGACTTTAGTTTTGCATAATGCTCATAAGGAGAAGAGCAGGCAATTTTATTACATGCCACCACAGATACTGCCTTGCCTAACAACTGCATATACACATCAGATACGGTTTGATGTGCAGTAACGTCTACAAATACACTATTACGTAAATTATTTTCAAGTATAGTATTTACATATTTAGTAGTATCGCCTGCAGGAGCTTCAGCTAATTGCTGACGCCAATTAGTTAAATCTATTCCTTCTGCATTTATTAATTGCTTTTTGCTATTGGCAATACCTACAATATTTATTTGCAAACGAAGTGTTGCTTGTAAATAAGGTACTTGTTTTTTTATTTGATCTATTAATTTACTACCTACATTTCCTGCACCTGCTACATAAACATTCACCTGCTTATAAGAGGTTTCAAAAAATTCTTCATGCAGTACATTAATGGCCTTGCGTACATCCTGTGAAGCAATCACCGCTGAAATATTTTTCTCTGAAGAACCTTGTGCAATAGCTCTAACATTAATACCATTTCTTCCAAGTACCCCAAACATTTTTCCACTTACCCCAGGATGGCTTTTCATTTGTTCACCCACAAGCGCTAAAATAGAGACCTTTTTTTCAATGATTAAAGGTTCTACCTTATGCGTTTTTATTTCTTCTTCAAACTCATCGTCTACTGCTATCTTAGCCAAATGTGCATCTTGCATATTCACCCCAACACAAATAGAATGCTCCGAAGAACTTTGTGTTATTAATATAATATTGATTTGCTTTTTAGCAAGTGCGTCAAATAGTCTTTTAGAAAAACCTGGAATACCTACCATACCACTTCCTTCCAAGCTTAATAAACAAATATCTTTTATACTTGAAATACCCCTGATAAAACTTTTATCAGAAGGGGATTCATTTTTAATAATGGTACCTGCATGATTAGGATCAAAAGTATTTTTTATCCATACGGGTATGTTCTTTTGCATCACCGGCTGTATTGTAGGAGGATAAATAACCTTTGCTCCAAAATGTGATAGCTCCATCGCTTCTTGATAAGAAATTTCTGGAATTTCTTTAGCGTTTTGTACCATACGCGGATCCGCTGTCATCATACCACTTACATCCGTCCATATTTCTAAAGCAGTTACTTGTAAAGCTGCTGCATAAATTGCGCCTGTATAATCGGAGCCACCTCTACCAAGAGTAGTAGTGTTTCCATTCGCATCTGATGCTACAAAGCCAGGTGCTATATATAAATCAAATGCATTTTCAGGAGCTGTAAAATAATTGGCTATTGTTGAATAAGTAAGTGGTTTATCTACCACAGCATTAAAATAATTAGAATTGGTTTTGATTAAATTTCTTGAATCAATCCACTGTTGTTTAATACCCTTCGACTCAAAACTGGCTGAAATAATTTTACTAGATAAAAGTTCTCCATAGCTAATAATTTTATCCTGCATGCGCATAGATAATTCCTTCAACATAAATAAACCTTCACAATTCGTTTCTAACTCATTAATAAGTTGTTTCACCAAACTTAAAGTACCACTTTGTTGTTGAATAGGAAGTAATGCACGAACGGCATCCAAATGCTTTTGTTCAATGTTTTGAATAATGGTTTTATAAGCTTCATTCCCTTGTGCCGCTGTTTGTGCTAACATTAATAATTGATCCGTGACACCACTCATCGCAGAAACCACCACAATAGTTTTCTCTTTTTGAATTCGCGCACTTACAATTGCCACCATTTGATTGATTGCCTCTGCACTACCTACCGAACTTCCTCCAAACTTTAAAACCTGCATAACCCAATTTATTTTTCTATATTAAATAACCGTAAATATTATCGTCTTTATTTATTTCATCATAATTAATATGATACTTCTTCATATTCTCAATAAGTGTTGCATGATCGGCCTTGGTTCTTAATTCTATTCCCAGTAGAGCCGGACCTGCTTCCTTATTGTGTTTTTGTATGTATTCAAACCTTGTGATATCATCATAAGGACCAAGTACTTTATTGACAAACTCTTTCAATGAACCTGGCCTTTGTGCAAAGCGAATTAAAAAATAATGCTTTAACCCTTCATAGGTTAAAGAGCGTTCTTTAATTTCTTGCATGCGTGCAATATCGTTATTGCCACCACTTACAATACATACAATGGTCTTGCCTTTGATTTGATCGGCGTAATGGTCCAAAGCCGCTACAGACATGGCTCCTGCAGGTTCCACTACTATGGCTTCTTCATTATACATTTGTAAAATTGAAGTGCAAATTTTTCCTTCCGGCACTAAATGCATATCATCTAAAGCATCTTTACAAAAAGAAAAAGTGACATCACCTACTCTTTTTACAGAAGCCCCATCGACAAACTTATCTATGTTTTCTAATTCAACTGGCTCTCCCGATTTTAATGCCCAAAACATACTAGGTGCCCCTTCTGGTTCTAATCCAATAATTTTTGTACTTGGCGACTTCTCTTTAAAATAAGTTCCCACACCTGCGCTTAATCCGCCACCACCCACGGGTACAAATAAATAATCAATAGGGTCCTTAGTAAATGTTTTAATGTCATCTAAAATTTCTACGCCCACTGTGGCTTGTCCTTCAATAATAGAAACATGATCAAAAGGAGGAATAAAAGTCATTCCGTGTTCTAAAGTATAAGCTTTTGCAGCAATAGCTGTATCGTCAAAAGTATCACCTACTAAAATCACTTCCACAAAATCTTCACCAAACATTTTTGTTTGATTAACTTTTTGTTGTGGTGATGGAATAGGCATAAAAACAACACCTTTCACACCTAGTTTTTTACAACTATAAGAAAAGCCTTGTGCATGGTTACCCGCACTTGCGCAGACCACCCCTTTTGCCAATACTTCTTTAGAGAGCTGACTCATCATATTATACGCACCTCTTAATTTATAAGAACGTACAATTTGTAAGTCTTCTCTTTTAAAATAAACATTACACTCATACTTACGAGACAAGTTTGCATTGAACTGAAGCGGGGTATGTGTTACCACCGACTTCAATCTTTTGACAGCTGCCTCGATATTAAGTGTAGGTTTATTTATTTTCTTTGCTTCACTCATACTTTATCACTTTTCTATTTTGTCCTAGCTAAATAATTCTAAAGAACTATTTACCTGGTTGATTCTCTGGTCTTAAACTTCTTACAGTTCTTCCCGCTTGCCACATTTCACTATTGTGTAATTCAGCTAACTCTACTTCTAATTTCTCACGGTAATCGGCCTTACTATTTAAGTCAATAGAACGAGCCGATTCTTTTCCTGTAGCAACACTATTGTATAAATCTGTAAATACTGGCATAGTCGCATCGCGGAATTTTTTCCACCAATCCAAAGCACCTCTTTGAGCAGTAGTAGAACAGTTAGCATACATCCAATCCATTCCGTTTTCTGCAACAAGTGGCATTAATGATTGTGTTAATTCTTCCACTGTTTCATTAAATGACTCAGAAGGGCTATGTCCGTTTTTACGCAATACTTCATATTGGGCTGCAAATATACCTTGAATTGCGCCCATTAATGTACCTCTCTCACCAGTTAAATCTGAATAAACCTCTTTTTTAAAGTTGGTCTCGAATAAATAACCTGACCCAATAGCAATACCTAGAGCAATAACTCTGTCCCAAGCCTTTCCTGTAGCGTCTTGGAAGATGGCATAACTAGAATTTAAGCCACGGCCTTGCAAGAACATTCTTCTTAAAGAAGTTCCAGAACCTTTAGGGGCTACTAAGAATACATCTACATCGGCTGGAGGTACAATACCCGTTTGCTCGTTAAAAGTAATTCCAAAGCCATGAGAGAAATACAATGCTTTTCCTTTAGTTAAATGTTTTTTAACGGTTGGCCACATAGCTATTTGTGCAGCATCACTTAATAAATAACAAATAATAGTTCCTTTTTCTAAGGCTTCTTCTATTTCAAATAAGCTAGTGCCTGGTACAAAACCATCTGCAATTGCTTTATCCCAACTTTTTGAATTTTTTCTTTGTCCAATAATAACATTCACCCCATTTTCTTTTTGGTTCAATGCTTGTCCAGGACCTTGAACACCATAGCCAATAACTGCGATAGTTTCATTTTTTAATACTTCCTGTGCTTTTGCTAATGGAAACTCTTCGCGAGTTACTACATTTTCTTCTGTTCCGCCGAAATTTAACTTTGCCATTTTAATGATTGTTTAGATTTTTTATTTAATTAATTAATTTTTAATATTTATGTTACTTGTTTTTATTTGATCTTTATTTTTTATACCTTTTTAATAATTCTTGACGGTAATTTTTGATGATAATAGTTGATGAAGATTTACATGGTAAATACTGCCTCTCTTTTCCCTAAGTATTCATTTTCTATAACATCTTCACTAGGTTGCTTTTTTTCAAAGTCTTTTAGTTTTTCATGAAAACCGCTACTTTCTTTTATGATAGCCACTCTTGCGCTACGAACGAACTCCACTAAGCCAAAAGGTTCTAAGGCTTTCATAAGTTTATTGGTCTCTTCTCTATGGCCTGTTGTTTCAAAAACAATAAAATCTTTTCTAATGGCCACCGCACGCGCACCGTATTCTCTTAACAATCTTTCTACTTTTACTTTCTCAGTAATTTCTTCTGACAATACTTTATAAAGTGCAAGTTCCTGCCAAACAATTTCATCATTGGTATTGAAATAAGCTTTTAATACTTCTACTTGCTTTTCAATTTGTCTTACAATTTTCATCACCACATCACGAGACTCCATTACAACAATGGTAAAACGGTGTATGCCCGCAATTTCAGAAGGAGATGTATTTAAACTTTCTACATTAATTTTTCTTCTAGAAAAAATAATGGCAATACGATTCAAGAGCCCTACTTGGTTTTCGGTATACACAGTTATTGTGTATTCTTGTTTTTCGGTATTTGTATCCATATTATTCTTTATTTATCAGTTCTTAATTTATATCTAATTTATTTTTTATAATCTATTTTAATCTAATTTCAGATACACTACAACCCTGAGGTACCATTGGAAATACATTGTTTTCTTTACCCACCATTACTTCTAATAAATAAGAACCCTTATGCGCTAGCATCGTTTCAATGGCTGTTTGTAAATCCTTGCGGTGCTCCACTTTTGCACCTTCAATTCCATAAGCCTTGGCTACCATTACATAGTCGGGGCTTTGAATATCTACGAATGAATAACGCTTGTCGTTAAATAGTTGCTGCCACTGACGCACCATACCCAAGAATTCATTATTTAATATCATTATTTTAACATCCACACCTGTTTGCATAATAGTACCTAATTCTTGAATAGTCATTTGCACACCACCATCTCCAATGACTGCTATCACTGTTCTATCTAGTGCACCAAACTTAGCTCCAATAGCTGCAGGTAAAGCAAAGCCCATGGTACCTAGTCCACCTGATGTTACATTGGACCTTGTTTCATTAAACTTAGCGTATCTGCAAGCCACCATTTGATGTTGACCTACATCTGTTACTACCACTGCATTTCCTTTCGTGGTCTCATTTACAATGCGTATCACTTCACCCATTGTCATTTCATCTGTGCTAGGATAAATTTCCTCTTTTATACATTGGTCATATTCTTTTTGCGTATAGTCTGCAAAAACTTTTAACCATTCTGATCTATCTTTTTCTTGAATACCTAAAGTAAGTAGTGGAAGTGTTTCTTTACAATCACCCCAAACACCAACATGAGCTTTTACATTTTTATCAATTTCTGAAGGATCAATATCTAAGTGTATTACTTTCGCTTGCTTTGCATATTTATCTAATCTTCCAGTAACGCGGTCATCGAAACGCATACCTACTGCTATTAAAACATCACATTCATTCGTTAGTACATTCGGGCCATAGTTTCCGTGCATACCTAACATACCTACATTCTGTGGATGATCTGTAGGAAGTGCGCTCAAACCCAAGATGGTCCAGGCTGCTGGCATACCCGACTTTTCTATAAACTTTTTAAATTCTTTTTCTGCCTTACCTAAAATAACACCTTGTCCAAAAATGACTAAAGGTTTTTTAGCATTATTAATTAAGGCCACTGCTTCGTCAATAAAGTTTTTACGAATGACCGGCTTTGGTCTATAACTTCTTATATGATTACAAGGCGTATAACCTTCATAATCGAAAGATTGTATTTGTGCATTCTTAGTAATATCAATTAATACAGGACCTGGTCTTCCACTTCTTGCTAAATAAAATGCTTTAGCTAATATGCCAGGAATTTCTGTTGCATCAGTTACTTGATAATTCCATTTAGTAACCGGCATGGTAATATTAATAATATCTGTTTCTTGAAAAGCGTCGGTGCCTAATAAATGGGCGAACACTTGTCCTGTAATACAAACAAGGGGTGTGCTATCTATCATGGCGTCGGCTAAACCTGTCACTAAATTCGTAGCCCCTGGTCCACTGGTTGCAAATACGACACCTACTTTTCCTGAGGTACGCGCATAACCTTGTCCAGCATGGATTCCGCCTTGTTCATGTCTTACTAAAATATGTTTTAGTTTGTCGTTGTAATCATAAAGAGCGTCATAGATAGGCATAATAGCGCCACCTGGATAACCAAATATAGTTTCGGCTCCCTCTGCAATACAAGCTTCTAAAACTGCTTGCGCTCCTGTTAATTTTTTCGTTGCCATAGTCTTTTTTTTATAACTGATCGGTCACACAACCTTCACTTGCATCTTTTACTAATTGTGCATATTTCCATAAAACTCCATTGGTTGCTTTTAAAGCAGGCTGTACATAGGCAGCTCTTCTTTTAGCAATAGTTGCTTCATCTACTTTCAATGTTATTTTACGATTAGGTACATTTAATTCAATAATATCATTGTCTTCCACTAGTCCGATGAGTCCTCCTTTATAAGACTCAGGTGTAATATGTCCTACCACAAAACCATGCGTGCCTCCACTAAAACGACCATCGGTAATTAAGGCTACCGACTTGCCCAAACCCGCGCCAATAATAGCGGAAGTGGGTTTTAACATTTCAGGCATACCAGGAGCACCTACTGGACCTACATTTTTTATTACCACAACATCACCCTTTTTTATTTTTCCTGAATTGATACCCTCTATCAAAGATTGCTCTCCATCAAACACACGGGCCGGTCCTTCAAATACATCTCCTTCTTTTCCAGAAATTTTTGCAACACTTCCACCCGTTGCTAAATTGCCGTACAATATTTGTAAATGTCCTGTTGCTTTAATAGGGCTTTCTTTCGGATGAATAATATCTTGTTTTGTAAAATCTAAATCCGGTGCGGCTGCTAAATTTTCTGCAATGGTTTTTCCAGTAACAGTTAAACAGTCTCCATGTATCCAACCTTGCGCTAACATATATTTCATCACAGCAGGTACACCACCATACTGATGTAAGTCTTGCATTAAATATTTACCTGATGGTTTGAAGTCGGCCAAGACTGGAATTTTATCGCTAATGGCTTGAAAGTCGTCTTGGGTAAAAGATACACCCACACTCTTCGCCATGGCAATCATATGTAGTACTGCATTAGTGCTTCCGCCTAATACCATAATAACCGCGACTGCATTTTCAAATGCTTTACGCGTCATAATATCTCGAGGTTTTATATCGCGTTCTAATAATAAACGAATTGCTTTTCCTGCATCCGCACATTCTTTTTGTTTCTCTTCACTGAGTGCAGGATTAGAAGATGAATAAGGTAAACTCATTCCCAATGCTTCAATGGCAGATGCCATGGTATTGGCTGTATACATGCCGCCACATGCACCAGCACCTGGGCAGGCATGTTGTATAATTCCTTTGAAATCGGCTTCAGTTAATTCACCTGCCATTTTTTGTCCTAATGCTTCAAAGGCAGATACAATATTTAAATCCTGCCCATTGTAATGACCCGGTGCAATAGTTCCACCATAGATCATAATAGAAGGACGGTTTAATCTTCCCATGGCAATTAATGAACCCGGCATATTTTTATCACAACCTGGTACTGCTATTAAGGCGTCATAATATTGAGCACCACAAACTGTTTCAATACTATCTGCAATCACATCTCTACTTACTAATGAATAGCGCATACCAGGTGTACCATTACTCATTCCATCACTCACGCCAATGGTATGAAAAGTAAGTCCCACTAAATCATTTGCCCAAATACTTTTTTTAATATCATCAGCTAATGCATTTAAATGCATATTGCAAGTATTGCCATCATAGCCCATACTCACCACACCCACTTGCGCTTTTTGTAAATCGGCATCGGTTAATCCAATACCATAAAACATGGCTTGCGCCGCTGGTTGTGTTGGATCAAGTGTGATTGTTTTTGAATATTTATTTAGTTCCATATTTTTTCTTTAAAAAACCATTTATAAAATTACGCCTCTTTTATCGTCTAACCTTAAGACGAATGTTTGTTAAATGATGGTGGATTTATGTAATCTCTCATGATGCACATGTCCCTCTCCGGTTACTTGTTTTTCGATATACTCACAAATTAAATCGCCAATAGCTGAAGTACTATAACTATTTAAGGCGTCAATATCTTTTGAAACAAACTTATTACTCAAACACCAGTCTACGGCTTCTCTTACTATGCTAGCTTCTTTTTGCATGCCTACATGATCGAGCAACATGGCTGCAGATAAAATAGAACCCATTGGATTAGCAATATCTTTCCCTTTGGCTTGCGGATAAGAACCATGAATAGGTTCAAACAATGCTACCGTATTTCCTACAGAGGCTGAAGGAAGCATGCCTAATGATCCTGCTAATACAGAAGCTTCATCGCTAATAATATCTCCAAATAAATTCTCTGTTAATATGACATCGAATTGTGCTGGATTTAAAATAATTTGCATCGCTGCATTATCTACAAATAAATAATCAACTGTTACTTCTTTATATTCACCCGCAATTTTTTGTACTACTTTACGCCATAGTCTTGAAGTTTCTAAAACATTGGCTTTATCAACTAAGGTTAATTTCTTTTTTCTTTTTTGTGCATATTGAAAAGCTAAATGCGCTATACGTTCAATTTCTGCTACTGAATAAGAACAATTATCGGTGGCCACTGTACCATCGGCACTTAAGGTTTTGTCGCCGAAATAAATACCTCCAGTTAATTCTCTAAAAATAATAAAGTCTACATTTTCTAATATTCTTGGTTTTAAAGGAGTTAGATGTTGTAATGTATCATAAGTTTTTACCGGACGAATATTGGCAAATAATTGTAATTCTTTTCTAAGTTTTAATAAACCTTGCTCGGGACGCACTTTAGCCGTTGGGTCATTATCATATTTAGGATCGCCAATGGCTCCAAATAAAATAGCATCGCTGGCTAAACATATTTTAATAGTATCATCAGGTAAAGGATTGCCTGTTTTATCAATGGCAATAGCGCCCATTAATGCATGCTCATAACTAAACTCATGTTTAAATTGTTTAGCAATGATATTTAATACCTTAATGGACTGCTCTGTAACTTCTGGACCAATGCCATCGCCAAGGATGACTGCAATTTTCTTTTTCATAATGATAAAAGTTTATCTCTTATTATTTCTTCTTATTTATCTACTATTTTTTTATACTATTATTTTTCTTCTATTATTTATTATGGTTTAATTCAAACTGTTCTATCTCTTCTTTCATGCTTAATAAATAATCAATATCGTCGTAGCCATTTAACATGCAGGTTTTTTTATAAGCATTAATTTCAAAGCTTTCTGAAGCCCCAGTGCTATCAATGGTAATGATTTGCTTTTCTAAATCAATACTTAGTGTGGAATCGGCGCCTTCAGCAAAAATGGCTTGTAAAAAAGCATCAGATACGGTTACAGGTAATACCCCATTATTTAAAGCATTGTTTTTAAAGATGTCTGCAAAAAAACTAGACACCACAACTTTAAAACCATAATCTTGTATAGACCATGCAGCGTGTTCGCGAGAAGAACCACATCCAAAATTTTTAGCAGCTACTAATATCTCTCCGCTAAATTGTTTTTGATTTAAAACAAAATCGGCTTTTGGTTTTGTTTCATCATCGTTTTCATATCTCCAATCACGAAATAAGTTTTTACCAAAGCCTTCCTTCGTAGTGGCTTTCAAAAAACGAGCAGGTATGATTTGATCCGTGTCTACGTTTTCAATGCGTAGCGGAATAAACCTGCTTTTTATTTTTTGTAATGATTGCATACTATAATTTTATTTATAACTATTTTATATAGTCAGACTTTATTTTTTAGTTTAACATAGTTCTAATATCAGTAATCTTTCCAGTTAAAAGGGCTGCTGCAGCTGTCAGAGGGCTCACTAACATAGTTCTAGCCCCTGCACCTTGACGACCTTCAAAGTTCCTATTGCTAGTACTTATACAATATTCACCTGCTGGTATTTTATCTTCATTCATACCTAAACAAGCGCTACATCCTGCTTGTCTTATTTCAATACCTGCTTCAGTAAATACTTTATCTAAGCCTTCTGCTTTAATTTGTTTGGCTACTGCTTGTGAACCTGGTACAATTAAAGTTTTTACAGAAGGATTTTTTTGTTTTCCCTTAATAATATTTGCAACTAATCTAAAATCTTCAATGCGTGAATTGGTGCAAGATCCTATAAATACATTTTGTACCGGCATACCTAATAAACTTTGGCCCGCTTCTAAACCCATATAGGCTAATGCTTTTTCAAAGTTTTGTTTTTCTGTAGGATCGCTAATACTATCCATAGTAGGCACTTTTCCGGTAACAGATAATCCCATACCTGGATTGGTTCCATAAGTAATCATCGGATCGATATCGCTTGCATTAATATTTATTTCAAAATCAAATTTTGCATCGGCATCGGAATAAAGTTCTTTCCAGTCTGTTAATTTCTTATTCCAATTTTCACCCTGCGGTGCAAAAGGTCTTCCTTTCATATATGCATAAGTAGTTTCATCGGGTGCAATAATGCCGCCGCGCGCGCCCATTTCAATACTCATATTACAAATAGTCATTCTTGCTTCCATGCTTAATGCACGAATAGCAGAACCTGCATATTCAACAAAGTAACCTGTGGCTCCACTTGCAGATATTTTAGCAATGATGTATAAAATAATATCTTTTGAAACTACTCCATTTTGTAAACTGCCTTCTATATTAATACGCATAACCTTAGGCTTGGTTTGCATAACGCATTGGGAAGCAAAAACCATTTCTACTTCACTCGTTCCAATTCCAAATGCAATAGATCCAAAAGCGCCATGAGTAGAAGTATGACTATCTCCACAAACAATGGTCATGCCTGGTTGTGTAATACCTAACTCAGGGCCTATAACATGCACAATACCTTGGTTAGGATGTCCTAGCCCG
>Ga0214919_10007439_pt1 | contig 14771 bp, 14 predicted proteins | sample LL1503_MetaG_FD_177994 | JGI IMG/M metagenome (GOLD analysis project Ga0214919, IMG submission 177994) | Freshwater microbial communities from Lake Lanier, Atlanta, Georgia, United States - LL-1503 | ecosystem: Environmental > Aquatic > Freshwater > Lake | place: USA: Georgia | collected... | reverse complement strand
GGGTAAAATCTACAGATCATTGATAACCACTATAATGGAATCATGTCTCAGACAAAAATATCTACAATAATTCCAGTTTATGCTGAAAATATTATTCAAACCGAAATGCTTGAATTAGCTTTAAATAGTCTTCTAGAACAAACAATTAAGCCACATGAAGTTGTTGTATCAGATAATTCAAATGATAGCGAATGCATATTTAGAATCAAAAAGATATGTAACGAAATGGAATTGAACATAAAGTATTATCCAAATACCGAATTTCTCGGAGCTGCTAAAAATACAAATTTTGCTTCCAGCCAAGCAAATGCTGAAATAATTCATATTTTGTATCAAGATGATTTTATTCTTAATAAAAATTTGTATAAAGAAGCATCTGAATTATTTTATAAGAACATAGATATTTGGTTGATCGCTCAGGGTCGAGTTGAGCAACGAGAATTAGTATCTAAGTTTGATGCTGCAACAAAATTTGGGTTTAATGAGTTGGGTGGACCAAGTTCATTATTTGTTGCACGTAAGAATTTTATATTATTTAATCCTGATTATAGAATGATTTTTGATGTAATTAATTATCATGAATATTTTGTTAAAATGGGTGAACCACATATTATTAAGGGAGTTAATATCCAATTTGGAATTCATGAATATCAGTTAAGTAATAAAGTAAAATCAAAGGAAGTTTTTAATGAGTTACTTAGTTTTATAGGTGAATATAATATTTCTGGAATAGAGATAATGACCGCAGTAAAGTTAATAAAAAGAGAAATTTTTCACCAAAGATTACTACTTTTGGCTGGGCTTATTTCGAAAAAAATTTCATTTAAGTTCTTCATATCCAATTTTTTAATAAGTTTTACAAAATCAGTAAAGAGAAAAATATTCAACTAATTTTTTACTTTCGGATAAATTATTTACATTTACTTTTTAAGATTTTCCCACCAGTTAGAATTGTTTTTGTACCATTCGATGGTTTCAAATAATCCATCTTTGAAGTTTTTAATAGGTTTCCAGTTTAACTCAGTAGAGGATTTTTTAAATGAAACTGAGTATCTATAGTCATGACCCTTTCTGTCTTGCACATATTCAATTTTATGTAAATCAAATTGAAAATAACCAAGAATTATTTCTGCTAACTCAAAATTGGTAATTTCATTTCCACCACCAAAATTATAGATCTGACCAGGTTTTCCGAGATCGATAGCTTTTTCTATGCCAGAGCAGTGATCTTCTACGTATATCCAGTCTCTGATGTTATTACCAGTTCCATAAATTGGAATTTTCTTGTTTTGTAATAAGTTTGTCACAAATAAAGGTATAACTTTTTCGGGAAATTGGTAGGGACCGTAATTGTTACTACAACGAGTGATACTTACATCTAGCCCAAAGGTTTTATAATAGCTAAGTACCAAAAGATCAGCACTTGCTTTTGATGCAGAATAAGGTGAATTAGGTGACAAGGGCCAATCCTCTGTCCAGGATCCTTCATCGATAGACCCGTAAACTTCATCAGTTGAAATTTGAATGAATTTAGTAACCTTATTTTTCAAGGCAGCATCTAATAGGGTTTGAGTACCGAGTACATTTGTATTAAGAAATTGATATGGGTTTGAAATGGATCTATCGACATGTGATTCAGCGGCAAAATTCAATACTACGTCGATGTCCTTAGTTGCTTCAGTAACAATTCCTAGATCACAAATATCGCCTTTAATAAAAACAAATTTTTGTGAGTTTGAAATAGAGTTTATATTTTCAAGATTTCCTGCGTATGTTAAAGAATCTAAAACAGTAACCTTTTCATATTTAGGATTATCAATAACGCTGCGTACAAAATTAGAGCCAATAAATCCAGCTCCACCAGTTACTAATAATTTCATAGATACACCCTATCAACAAGTTTGAAGTATAGTATGCGACTATGAAAGGTATAATTCTTGCCGGTGGAACTGGATCTCGTTTATGGCCAATTACCAAAGGAACTAGCAAGCAATTACTACCAGTTTATGATAAGCCGCTAATTTATTATCCCTTAACAACCTTAATGTCTGCAGGTATTGTGGATATTTTAGTTATAACCACTCCAAAAGATTTGGCTAATTTCAAAAATTTGCTAGGAGATGGTAAAAAATTTGGTATTAATATTTCATACGAAGTTCAAACTAATCCAAATGGATTAGCGGATGCATTTATTATTGGAGAGAAATTTATAGGAAATCAATCTTGTTCCTTGATTCTTGGTGATAACATTTTTTATGGCTCTGGTCTTGGATCACAACTTGAGAAAAATACTAATATTACCGGAGCGCTTATTTATGCATATAGGGTGACCGATCCAGAGCATTACGGTGTTGTAGAACTTGATACTAACAGCCAACCATTATCAATTGAAGAAAAACCCAAGATCCCAAAATCAAATTTTGCAATTCCTGGTTTATATTTTTATGATAATTCCGTCATTGAAATTGCTAAAAATATAAAACCAAGTTTAAGAGGTGAAATTGAGATTAGTTCAGTTAATTTGAAGTACTTAGAAAGTAATAATTTAAGGGTGGAAATATTGCCCCGAGGCACTGCCTGGCTTGATACAGGTACATTTAATTCTTTACACGATGCCAGTGCATTCGTAAGGTCACTACAAGAGAGGCAAGGATTAAAAATTGGTTGTCCAGAAGAGGTTGCATATCGAAAAGGTTTTATCAATCGCGCTGAACTCATAATATTGGCTCAAGAATATGGTTCTAACGAATACTCGAAGTATTTAGAAAACCTTTCCGAAGAAAATTAAATATATTGGATAAAATAAAAGTAATTATGCCCGTCGCCTCTTGGCCAGAAGCATTAGAATTGCAGAAATTGGCTTTAAATAAATATTTAAAAGAACCATTTGAATTAGTAGGGGTGATAGATACTTCTGAACAACCAGGTCCATATAATTTATGGGATTCAAGCTTGCGGAAGAAAGCAATAAGAATAGCGCAAAATAGCTGTGATCGAATAATTGTTGTGCCAGAAGAACTTCACGATAATAGATCTAAAATTTTTAAAGGGACTCGAGAACTGTCTGGCAACATTGCAAATTTACGTGCCGCAATAACATTGCAGTACGCCTTTAATTCTGAAATTCGCCATGATAGCAATAAAATATTACTCATAGATAACGATATGTTTCCAATAACTTATTTTTCTTGGGAGGAAAAGATGCAAGAAAATTTTTGTAGAAGTGTTGTCTATGAGAGTCGGAGTAAATATCGTAAAAAAAGTGTGAGTCACTTATGGGGTGGGCTTATGTTTATAGATGCTGAAAAAATTCCATTTAAAGAAATTTGGTCATTTGACTGTGGAAAAATTAACGGAGTCAAAGTGGATGTATCGGGTAATACATATTATTGGCTTAAAAAAATTGCGGAAAATGGGCTTGAATCTAACTTTCAAACAATCAAGCATTTACCAAGCTTACAATGGAGCCATTCGGATTTATCAGAGATTTTTTCTCATGATATAGCAGAGTTCATAGTTAAAGATGAGAGAAACATAAATAATAGATATTATACAGAATTTTATGATGGAGTGTTCTTACATTTTAGAGCTGGAAGTAATTGGAAAAAAGAGCCAGCACAGGTAGTGAAAAAAAGAATTAAAAGATTCTCGGACAGTCTAAGCAGACATATTAAAGAGCAATAATGTGAACAACGTAGATGTTATTATTCCAGTGCATGGTACGCCAATATATTTATTGGAGACGATCCAATCTATTATTGATCAGCAATTTATTAACAAAATAATTTTAGTTTTAGATAGAGTCGATCAAGAATATTTTTTAAACCTAGGTATAAATCAAAATAATTTGATAATAGTTGAATCTAGTACGCCTGGGATAGTGTCTGCTCTTAATATTGGTCTACAAATTTCAGAAGCGGAGTTTGTTGCCAGAATTGATTCAGACGACATAATGGAGCCGGGGCGAATTCTTATGCAACTAGATTTTTTAGTTTCAAATCCTAATTGCGTATGTGTCGGTTCAAATATTGAAATTTTTGGAGGAAATTTCGGACATAAAATAAAAAAATATCCAACTTCTCACAAAAAAATAGTTAAACAACTTTTGTATCAAAATGCAGTGGCACACCCGTCCGTAATGTTTAGGCGAAAAGCTGTTTTAGATGCCGGTAGTTATAGACCCTTTTTTGAAGGTTCAGAAGATTATGATCTTTGGTTTCGCCTATCAAAAATTGGCGAGCTTAATAATCTAAATAATCCATTAACGCGGTATAGAGCTAATCCTGGGCAGTATTCCTCTAAATTTTCGAAGTACAGAGTTGAGCTAGATTCATTAGTAAGATTATTAAATTCACATGCCAGTAAAGAATTTTCTAGTTTGAATTATAATGAAACATTATCCGGCTCAAAAATTAAAGAGTGCTATCAAGAATGTATGAAAATTGTTAAGGTATCTAATTATAGATTATACAGAGATATAAAAAGCGCAGAACAGTTTAGCAATTTACTCAATTACAAAAATATTAAAAATAAAAGCATTTTAGAATACTTAATTATGATTTTACTTATATCCAGATTAATTTTAACTTCTCCAATATTTGCATTTAAGATTTTAACTGGAAGAATTATCAGATGAAAACTGTAACTATTTGGGGTTTGAAAAATAAAAGACATTCACATAGGTTTATTCATAAAGGTTTTTATGAAAATTTTATAAAACTTGGTTATGAAACTAAATGGGTTGATGATTCAGTGAGCAATCAAAATATTCATTCAGATTTATTTTTTGTATGCGGGGTGGCTTCAAAACATATTAAGTTTCATAAATATTCAAACTATATACTACATAATGTTGATCTTAATAGCGCTGACGTAGAAACTATCCATAAAAACAATATTAATTATTTAAATTTACAAGTCTTTACTAATGATGCTAAGGGTGAAATATTGGAGAATGGCAATATTTTGTACAATCATGAGTTAAACACGCTTTTTCAGCCTTGGGGTACGCCATTATCACATCATGAATGGCATGATTACGTGCCAATAAACAATTCTAAAAGAGAATTTTGGGTCGGAGCTATATGGAACAATCAAAAGAATCAAGGAAATAAAGTAACAATGGAAATTTATAGAAAGTTACTTAGAAATTCTGGTATAAGGTTGATAAGGCGTGGCGGGTCAAGAATAAAACTAAACGGATTGTCAGATTTGGCGAATAGCCAATTAGTCCGTAAGTCTAGGTTCGGAGCAACAATTGTTGGTGACTGGCAGAAGAATGCAGAGTATATTCCATGTCGTTTATATAAAAATATTTCATTTGGGATAGCCCCGCTAAGTAATATGAAACCACCTATTTTTATAAAAAACAAGTCTGGGTTCATTGAGAATTTAGAGGAACTGATTGATTTTGGGTTTACAGAAAATGAAAAAGACAGACTATTACGATTCGAGTCAGCAAAAAATGATTTGAAACCGTTTTCATACGAAGTAAATATAAAACGAATTATTAAATTACTTACAACTAGATAATTTATATGTCTTCGATATCGATATTTACGATAGCAACCAATAGGTATTTTGAATATTGGAAGAATATGGTAGTGAGCGCAGACAAATATCTTTTTTTGTTTGATGAAGTTACTTTTCACGTATTCACAAATTTTGATAGTAATTTGTTTGAAAATGAATTAAAAAGAGTAAAAATAGTTTTCCATCTAGTACCGGATTTGAAGTGGCCCCAAGCAACTCTTTATCGATATAAATATATTTATGAATATGGCACAAATCTAGAAAGTGATTATTTTGCTCACATTGACGCAGATATGCTTATTGTCCCACATAACAGCAAGCCTATTTCTGGATTATTAAAGGAGGAAGATGTTGGATTAGTAATGCATCCAGGATATTGGAGAGTAAATTTTCCTGAAAGAGTATTTTTTTATTTGAAAAATTTTAAGTATCTCTTGAAAGACATTTTGTTGATAATCAAATATGGAAGTTTTGGTACATGGTGCAAAAATAGGAATTCCAAAGCCTTTGTTAAAAGGTCTGATAGGAAAAAATATTTCTGTGGTGCTGTATGGTTTGGTAAAAAAGATGCTATTTTAGAGCTAGCAAATGAGCTCTCAAAATTAACTGATTTAGATATAGAATTAAATAGTATTCCTGCCTGGAATGATGAAAGCTACTTGAATTATTGGGCAACTAAAAACAAATTTAAGAATCTAAATCCGGCTTTTTGCTATGACGAAAATTATAAAAATCTAGAATATTTGAATCCCAAAATAATTGCTTTAGACAAGAACAAATTATGAAATTAATTAAGCGGAGGAAAAATCGGACTCTTTATATGGTTTTACAAGGCGGGTTGGGTAATCAACTATTTATATATTTTGCGGCGAAATACATCGAAGAAAAATATAATAGAAAAGTAGTTTTTATATCCTATTTACCAGATAGACTTAGTGAGGTCGGAATAAAATCAGATAATATCAAATATGTTATGCCAAAATATTGTTTTACTAGTCTGAATATTATTTTAAATAAATTATTTTTTTTAAAGATAACTAAAAAATTTATCTATTTTTGCAAAAATATAGGTTATGAAAACCTTGACACTAAAATATTTAGGCTCAAGTTTTTAAGTGGGTACTTTCAGACCTATTACTATATTGAAAACAGCGGCATTTCAGCTTCAATTATTAAAGATATCAATTTGCATTTGGAAGCCAACTGTATTTTAAATTTTAATTATACATACAATAATGCGATAGCATTACACATGAGAAGAGGTGATTATTTATTAGAAAAAAATAACTATTTTGGAGTGCTCTCCTACGATTATTATTTCAATTCTTTAAAAAAAATCTGTAGTTTAGGAACTTTTAACACATTGTATTTATTTTCTGACAGCAAAATTGATTACAAATTAAAGAATAGGCTTAAATTATATTTCAAGAATTTGAAAATAATTGATACAAATGAACATGAGATAGAAGACATCAGCACATTAGCTTTGTTGAGTCGATTCTCTGCGCACATCATTTCTAATTCAACCTTCTCATGGTGGGGCGCTTATTTAGGTTACAGAAATCAGATCGTTGTTTCGCCGCGTATTTGGTTTAAAAAACACGTAGATCCAAAATTGCTATACCCTGAAACATGGGAAATTATCGATAGTGCCTGGGAATAGCGCATCCTTTGTCTATAATACTTGGATGATTAAATTTATTAAAAGATTTATTCCAGAATCAATTCAGTTCAGCTTTGGACTACTCGATCGTAAAGCGAGGATTAAATTAATTTTTTCTGGTATTGCGCTTTGTCTGATTGGATTATTAGATTTATTTGCAATTGGTCTATTAGCAATTATTGCATCTATAACTCTGAGTGCTGTCAACAATCACGCAACAAGTTCGAAGGTTTTAGAGATATTAAATTTCTTTGGTCTCTCAGAAAAAAGTATAGAATTTAAAGTTCTAGTTCTAGCAACTTTTATGGTAATACTTTTCGTTTCCAGAACAATATTTTCTATTTATTTTAGCAACAAAATTTTTCAATTTCTTGCTTACCAAAATAATTTATTAACAAAGAAGACCCTAAATAGATTATTAGACCAAGATCTTCAAAATTTACATTTTATGACATCTCAAGAAATACTTTTTGCAATTACTACGGGTTTAAATGCAGCGGTTGTTAATTTAAATGGCTTAGTAATTGCTACGACTGCTGACTTATTTTTGAGCTTTATAATGGCGACCGCTGTAATTATATTTAATCCCCTAGTTTCACTAGCTTCAATTGTCATCCTGACTTTACTGGCGATATTTCTTTATAAAATATTCAATCAAAGAATTAGAGAAATTTCTTTAATGAATACTGAAGCGAGTATAAGTTCAAATGCAAAAATTTTAGAAGTTCTTGACACTTATAGAGAATCTTTAGTTAGAGATACGCGTAGTAATTATATAAAAAATATTTCAAATTTGCGTTCAAAAGTATCTGAATCAATTGCTGCCCAAGCTATATTACCTAACATAACCAAGTACACAATGGAACTAACTTTAATGATTGGTGGAATGGTTATATCTGCCGCAATGTTTTTTATGTTTGATGCCAATAAGGCTTTAACTGGGTTGTCATTATTTGTTGCTGTCGGATCAAGAATATCTCCAGCTTTTTTGAGAATTCAACAAAATTTTTTAATTTTCCGGTTAAATCAATCATCAATGGCTGTCACCAAGAAACTACTTGGCAGTATCAAAAGTAACAGTAATAATGCTCAAAATGAATTAAAGATAAATTCTAATTCAAAATTTGATGCAAGTATTGAAATTATTGATTTAAATTTTAAGTATAATTCGTCTCGAGGTTTTGTTTTAAAAGATATAAACCTTAAAATCCCATCTGGAAGTTTTACTGCAGTAGTTGGCAGTTCTGGTTCAGGTAAAACGACTCTGATTGACTTAATTTTGGGGCTACTAACTCCTAATTCAGGTTCAATAAAAATTTCTGGGAAATCACCACTAACTGTTCATAAACAATGGCCGGGCGCTATAGCTTATGTTCCGCAGGATGTTGTAATTATTAATGGAACTGTCACGGAAAACATTGCCCTAGGCTTTGATTATGAATCAATAGATCTTGGAAGGGTCTTAAAATGCATTGAATTAGCACATTTAATGACTGTAGTTAATGCTTTACCTGGAAAGCTTGACGAGTTTCTTGGAGAAAAAGGTTCAAAATTAAGTGGTGGGCAACGACAGCGAGTTGGAATTGCACGAGCACTTTATACAAACCCAAGTATTTTGGTCCTTGACGAAGCAACTAGTGCATTAGACGGAGAATCTGAGAAAGAGATAAATAATTCTTTGCAAGATTTGAAGGGTGAAATAACTATTCTTGTGATTTCGCATAGATTATCAAGCGTTGTAAATGCAGATCAAGTTTTATATATTGAAAATGGCAAAGTAGCAGCAGTTGGTTCATTTGAAGAGGTAAGAAAGGAATCCTCAAATTTCAATAATCAAGCAATTTTAATGGGCCTTTAGTGTTTAATTTAAATTATTTGGAATTTAATCTATACTTTAAATCTTTATTTGAACTATTACATGCCGCCTACAGTAATTTCAAAAGTATTTCTTCTACCTTATGCTCTGGATACCAATTAAAATAATTCATAGACTTATGTATATTTAAAATGTTTGATTTTATATGCTCCTTATAATCATAAACAAATTTGACATTAATCTTGGACATCAATATATTTTCAGATATCTCAATTATTTTACCCAAACTATGTCCAATTCCAGTGCCACAATTAAATATTCCTTCCGCGCTCTCATTACTTAAAATTAATGTAACTAAATTAATTATGTCTTCAATATAAATAAAATCTCTTATTTGCTTACCATCGCCCCAAATTTCAACCTGATTACCAGATTTTATATTCCTAATTACAGAATTAATAAAACCCTGCTTAAAATGGTCATCAAATGTTCCACCATAAGGATTAGCAATTCTCAATATTACATTATTTGATAAATATCTAGAGTTGAGATTTATAAGTGAATTATCTAGCCTTAATTTATATTTTCCGTATTGATCAATTGGCTCAGGCTTAGAATCTTCGCTATGCGGGCCATAGTTGCCAACACCATATACTGAACCACCTGAAGATAAGAAAATTACTCTTTTTTTTCTATAGCTAGCATATTCGAAAATCTTCTCCGAAGGTTTAATAATTTTAAAAAAATCTGAGTGGAAAACCCGTTTAACTTGATGTGGCTGAGTATTCGGAACTGCATAGATAATGTAATCGTTTTGATCAATTAATGAGTAAATCTTGCGTAAATTAATGATATCAGTTTTATGATACGAAATATTTTGAGTATTGAACAATTCCTGAAGAAATGGAAATAGATTACGCTTACCAGTGACAGTAACTACAAATTTATTACTCAAATTTGTAGCTAGATTAGTGCCTAAGTACCCGGTACCACCGATAATAATCAGTTTTTTCATTTTAAACTTATTCGAATGATCATTTTAAAAAAATTCTTACATAAAATAAAACTGAAAATACGAGACTTTAATTGAGTTTTAATAAATCCGGGTATAAATTTGTATATTAGATTAACTTTCACTAAAAACCCATACCGATTTTGCTGTAAAAACTGCAAATCAAAAAAAGCCATCGCATCAGTTTTTGAGAATGAAAATAATTTCTGTAAATTGTTAACCACAATTTTCTTGTAATTTATAGCAATAGTTTCTTGATATTTTCTACTCATACTATTGTCGGATAAACGATACTGAATCAAACATTCTTTTAAGTTTTCAATCTCACCCATCTCTTGGATTCTACCCCAAAGCTCAAAATCTTCCGGTGGTTGCCGTTCATCATCTTCTGAGTAGCCACCGATTTCTTTTAAAACTTTGGTTCTAATCATTATGCTAGTATGGATAAAAGGATTATAGAAATTAATTAAATATTTTAGATCTAAATTTTTAGTTGGCACCTTAATTTTTCCAATCAATTCTCCTTGATCATTAATGGTGCGTCCTCGAGTTCCAAGTAATACTAGATTACTATTCTGATTAAATCTCTTTACCTGCTTCTCTATTCTTGTTGACATTGAGATGTCATCTTGATCTTGACGTGCGATTAAATCTCCGTTTGAATGTAAAATTGCCACATTTAGTGTTTTTGCTAATCCTCTATTAGTTTGGCTAAATAACCTAATTCTTTTGTCCGAAAATTGCTTAATAATGGCTAGCGATTGATCTTGTGACCCGTCATCGATAATTATTAATTCAAAATTTGAATAAGTCTGACATAGCACACTTTCAATAGCGACCTTTAATGTTTTCTCTCCATTAAATACCGGCATAATTATCGAAACTAATGAATTGTTAATATTTTCCCATTTTCTTAAATTGTGTTTGAAATTATTTCATAGTATAGTCTACTTAGCAATAATTAAATTTTTGAAACCGTATTTTTAAAATATTTAGGTAAATATATTGATATTTAGCTTATATTCACCTTGGTCAATAGTTTTTTAGATATACCAAATCACAAAAATAGACTTTTAGGATCTATGAAATATATTTTACCTACATCTTATTTTAAGTGTACAGGTGACTTGCGATCAATTTATTGCTACGATAACTAAATGGATTTTGAGCTACGAAATATTGAATCAATTAAACTTTCAAAAATCAGAAGAAACTTGAAGCACACTCTAGAAAAATTTGATATCGCGATTATGAGATTTCGAACATATCATTTGTTGATCGAAAACTCTAAGAATTTTCGTAATCTTCAAGAAATGAAAACTTCAGAAATTTCAATATCCTTGTTTGATTTTTTAGTTAAAAATTGCGGTGAGTCTTATTCACAATTGTATCAAGATTTAATCGTAGTTTATATATCTAATAATTACTTAAAAAATTCTGAACTAAATTCCCCCAAGATATTTGTAGAATTTGGGGTTTGCGATGGCTTAAAGTTTAGTAATACTTTTTTGCTTGAAAAAAAGGGTTGGCACGGAATAGTAGCTGAGCCAGCAAGGAAATGGCATAAAGCTTTGAAAGCGAATAGGAAGTGCGCAATTTCCTTTAATGCGGTAACTAGTACCTCCGGTGAACAAGTTCCTTTTGTTGAAACGTTAGAGGGAGAATTTTCAACCATTGCGTCATTTGCGGAAACTGATATGTTTGCAGATTATAGGAAAAATAATACTTCAAATAGATATTTTGTTGAGACGATTGCTTTGAATGATTTAATTGAAAAAAATGGATATAAAAGTGAAATCACTTATCTTTCAATTGATACCGAAGGCGGGGAACGTATTATTTTAGAATCGTTTGATTTTAAAAGATTTAATCCTGCAATTATTTCTGTAGAGCATAATTTTTCTAAGGAACAAAATTACCTGGATGATTTATTGCTAAAGATCGGATATGTAAAAATCTTAAGTACTTTGTCTAAATTTGAAAGTTGGTATGTAAATACCAGTAGAGTAAAGATCCCGGCCGGAGGTATCTTTTAGGATAAATTTCAAAGATTCTTAATTTAGGACTAAGGTACGTACAGTTACAAAATAGGGCCTTTAGCTCAGTCGGTAGAGCAACGGACTTTTAATCCGTGGGTCGTCGGTTCGATCCCGACAGGGCCCACTTCATACTTAATATATCTAATTTGATAGAGGTACATTAAACTTTTTAGATTTTAAAAAGATACTTAATGACTAAATTTACCTACAACACTCTCAACGTAATCTAACATTTCATCGGTAATGGTTGGTGATACCCCAACAAAAAATACCTTACTCAATACCTCGGTCGCATTTTTGTAATCTTTCCAGTTTCCATACTTTCGATACGCAGGTTGCATGAGTAAATTTCCGGCAAAGTAATTTCTTGTTTGAATTCTATTCTTTTCAAGGGTAGAAACTAATTCTCTCTTTAAACTTCCAGATTCGCAAACAATAGGTGCCCCAAACCAGGAAGTTTCAGCAGAATCATTCTCTTGTATAATTCTAACACCAGGAACTTTCGAAAATATTAAATCCATTCTCCTCTTATTTTTCTTTCTTAGATCTGTAATTTCTTCAATTTTATCTAATTGCACAATTCCGATAGCACCTTGCAGATCCAAAGGTTTTAAATTATAACCAACATTTTCAAAAACATACTTGTGATCAACTATGTCATCACAATCTGGTATCCATTTATCAAAACGCTTCTTGCATGTTCCATCGGGTAATAAATTCTGTCTACCTACGCAATAACAGCCTCGGCCCCACCAGGCAAAACTTCTAGCCAACGTTATGATTTCAGGGTTATTACTTGAAACCATGCCACCTTCCATCGTGGTGATGTGGTGTGCTGGGTAAAAAGAACATGAGGCAGCCACCGAATAATCGGTTAAGAACTTACCCTTCCATTTACTTCCTAGTGAGTCGCAGTTATCGGAAATTATTAGGATATTTTTTTCATCACAAATATCAATAAGTTGGTCAAAATTTCCCGGATTGCCAAGTACTGGGGAGGAAAATACAGCTCGCGTTTTTGAAGTAACTAAAGATTTAATCTTATCCAAATCCCAATTTAAATCATCCCATTTTATGTCAACAAAAACTGGCGTCAGATTATTTTGGATTATTGCACTGACTGTTGTGGGAAATCCTACGACCGATACGATAATTTCATCACCGTCTTGCCAGTCATAAAATTTCTTTAATGATGCGATCATTACAAGGTTTGCCGAGCTTCCAGAATTAACCATTAGTGATTCTTTAAAGTCAAATAGTTTTGAAAATCTTCTTTCAAATTTATCAACTTTTTCGCCAGAAGATAACCAAAAACCAGACATTAAACTTTCAATTGCAGCTTGAACTTCCAACTCATTCCAATATGGACCAGAGTAATAAACACTGTCAGTATCTGGATTGAATTTCTTTTTACGATTAGCCAAATAAGGAAATATTTTTTCATTACCCGCCGAGTATTCTGCGATAAATTTTTCAATAAAATTAGTTTCAATCATAGATTAATTATCTCATGCATTATGTCGTATTTAGGCACAAAACCCAGATCAGATAAATCTAAAATATCAAGGTAGGCATCTTTCACCTGAACTATTCGATGAAATTCAGGTGTTTGAATGTGTGCGAATTCACTTGAGCTATTAAAAATTTCTTTAGCTTTATTCATCAAATCAATAAATAATGTTGGTTTTCCAGAGCCCACATTATAAATCTTATTTAGCTCTCCATTGTTTACAATTAAATTAATCGCAGTGACAGCGTCTCTAACATCTAAGTAATCTCTTAAAAAATTACCACCCTCATAAAGGTCAATTTTTTCATTTAGCTTGATTCGATTAATTAAAAACTGCAAGGCATTTTTTTTTGCTGATATGCCCTGATCATTAATTCCATAAATATTTGAAAGTCTTAAAATTCTATAATTAATTTTATAAGTTAAGCAATATGAAATTAAGAATTTTTCTGCTGCAAATTTAGATATCGAATAAAACCCTTTAGGATTACAATTATTTGAAACTGAATAAGGAAGTGGCTTAGAATCACCATACACAAACCATGAGCTTAGATAATTAAAAGTAAACGTTCCGAATTTTTTTCTCAAAATTTCAAGATCTTCAATGAGTTTTATCAAGTTAGTTTCAATATCTAATTTTGGATTTTCGAAAATATTATAATTATCTGTAGTTCCAATTGCATAGATCACATCTTTAAACTTTGGATTTGGGTTATTACGATCAACTTTGTCTATTTTTAATGACTCTAATTTACTAAAATTGCTTCCGATGAAACCAGTTGATCCATATAATGATATTTGTTCAACCATTTTATTTTTAGCTCACTGCAATCAATAAACTTATTAATTTAACCACACGAAATGTTATCTTAATTAATTTGGGATAAGGATTTAATGGCAACGTTTCATCCCACAGGAATGATAAGCAGTGATCTATCTTAAAAAAACTTTTTAGCCTCATATTTGCCCAATCTGTAGGATGCCTTTAGTGTTATCCAACGTGCTTAAAACCAATATATGTGACTCGAATCACATTCTCGTCGTATTTTAAGGACAACATTTACCCGCTTTTCGTGTCTTACTAAGTAGAGGGGTCAAGACGTTGGCTCAACTGAAAGCGGGAAATCAAAGTGTCACTTCGTAAGAAGGCTCAGGCCCCAGCGACTGTTGCTGCGTGGTCTGTTTCTGATTTATCCGCC
>Ga0214919_10007438_pt1 | contig 14771 bp, 25 predicted proteins | sample LL1503_MetaG_FD_177994 | JGI IMG/M metagenome (GOLD analysis project Ga0214919, IMG submission 177994) | Freshwater microbial communities from Lake Lanier, Atlanta, Georgia, United States - LL-1503 | ecosystem: Environmental > Aquatic > Freshwater > Lake | place: USA: Georgia | collected... | reverse complement strand
GTTGGTTTAAGCTGCCGGCAATTCGCTGCATATTTCCGCCTCGGGTACGAATGAGCCAGTCGGCTAGTGCATTGACTCCCAACTCTTTGAATTTTCCTTTGGCATCGGGCGCATCACTGTCATGCCAATCCGGTGCACCTTTAGGCTTTTTGCTCTCAAGTAGGAGCCATTTGTCGAATGAGTGTATCATATTCTTTATTTATTACTGATAAATAACATAAATGTTTCGACCCTATTTTGAAAAGACTACATGGATTTGAAAGCTGGCTGAACGAGGTTTTTGAGTATCACAAGGAACTCTGCCCAAAGATCTGGAACAATCAACAGATGGATCCAGAGATAAGACAAAAGCTAATGGCGATTGCAAAAGATTTTTGGGATTCACTAAAACTTACCGCTCAAGTAATCGATGTGCAGCTTACTGGGTCGTTGGCAAACTACAATTGGACAAACTCGTCAGATCTTGACGTGCATATCATCACTGATTTTACACAAGTTGATGCCAATACTGAACTCGTGAGAAAAGCCTTGGATGGGCAACGTTTTATCTGGAATCAGCGACATCCGGTGGTAATACAGGGTCATGATGTTGAGTGTTATGTACAGGACAAGAACGAACAACATACATCGTCGGGTCTCTTTTCTATCCTTAAGCAGGACTGGATAGTGACTCCGCAGTTTAATCCGCCGCAAATCGACAAGAAGGACGTGCGAGAAAAGATGAGGGTGATTAAATCAGAATTTAAAGAGGCAAAACAAAAGCTCACGAAGTCCAGTGGAAAAGAGGCTAAGGAATTATTTAGTTATCTTGAACGTATTAAGAAAAAGGTCATGAACGATCGTAAAGAGGGCTTGGCCAAAGACGGAGAGTTTTCGGTGGAAAATTTGGTCTTTAAAGAATTACGCAGAGATGGCACTATTGAAGACCTGATCGACACGATGAGCCAGGCATACGCAAATATTTATCGAGACTAGAATAAATAATAAAAAAAAGAAACAAAATGTATCGTTTTATCAACTACGGCAAACTTTTTGAACAGACTGATCCTGCGGCCACAATGCCTCCAGCACCAGTTCAACAACCAGCAAAAGTCGATCCTAAAAAAGTAGCTCTTATGCTCGTTCTTAGCGAGCAAGACATCACCGAGCTCTCTTCCTTGATTGAAAATAATGCAGAGGCTAAGTTATTTACTCGACCTGCTACTTTCGTCGACAAAAATACGATGGACACAACCACCCCAATCAACATACCTGGATTCGGCACCTCAACTAATCTTGTGTTAGCAATCGCAGCATCTGATGAGAGCAGTGCAACCTTTCCCAATACTGCCAGTCTGGATCCCAGTAAAAACCTGACATTTAACGTATATCCCAAACAGATTGCACTCGACGAGATCGAAAGCGGTCCAGTTACTCTGAACCTTAAACCAACTTCTGGTGAGCAGGTAAGCGTTACTTTTGTAAAGGCCGGCGCCGACTCAACATCTACTGAAACAGAGATGGAAGCCGCACCTGTTGAGACCCCCGAAGAGCCGGAGACAATAATTTCTCCTGAACAAGCAGAAGAGATTGCCGCAACTGGCGAGATGACTACAGGTATGAATCCCAGAGCAATTAAGTCGTTCGACGATTTTGTAAGCGAAGCAAAGAAAGAGTTGATCACGGACATCCTGATGAAAAAAGGAGCCCTTCGTAAGGAGATGAAAAAAGGCAAGGAGGAGAAGATTAGTTTAGCTGACCTTAAGAAGAGCGAAGCAAAGCTCAAAAAGAAGGACAAGGATAAGAAGAAGCCAGGTTTACAACTTGGTGCAAAAGACGCTAAGACCCACAAGAGAAATGTGTTAGCAAAAAACCTGATGAAAGCGTCTGACTCAATTCAAGAGTCTCGTCAAGAAAAGATCAAAGGTACAAAGGAAGCCCTAGTAAAACTGCACGAGGTGATCGAGAAGATGATAAAGCAGACTTCACTCAAAAATAAAGGAAACTACAATGAAAAGAATTAACGAATGTAGCTGCGGATGCGGCGGAACCTCGACTGGTTGTATGAGCTCACAAGAGGAGAATGAACCACAAAACTATATGTTTATCGGTAACTTACAGGTTATCAAACGTGCAATAGATGCAATGATGGAGTTGGATCCAGAGGAAATAGACGCTCTGTTATCAGACGGACACAATTGGGCCGCAGATCATATCGCTACATCAAAGGACGATATTGAAGAGGTTGCAGGTTTCTTAATCAATCGATTGAGTGGCAATAACGGTCACCCAATGAGAATGGAAGAGCCTGGGATGAGCTTGATGGGAGTGCCGATTATGGGCATGCAAAAACAACATAGCATCCACACTTTCGAATCTTTTAATTACAGGAGAAAAAAATAAAAACAATAATGTCAAAAGTTTACACCTTTTCCCAGTTCATCTTTGAAGCTAAAAAGCAGGCGACGAAATCAGAAGGACCTAAGTCAAAGAAAAAAGCCGCACCAATAAAAAAGAAAGCCGGCAAGAAAATAGATCAAGACGGCGACGGCGACTCTGATTTTGCAGATGCCAAGATTGCACAATATACTGCAGGCGGTGTTGATAAAGCCAAGGCAATGAGCATGTCACGTAGATTCAATAAGTCTGGAATAACTGAGATGTTTTCTTTCGGTAAAAAAGAAGACTCTAAGCACCCTTTTGCAAAGATCAAGAAAGGTCAAACTATCAAGTACAAAGGAGAAGATTGCGAGGTGTTATCCGTTGACGAATACTCAATTACCTTAAAATGTGGTGACGGCAAAGAGAAGAAGATTAATGCCAAAATGCTTAAAGATTCTCAAAAGAGTAAGTAAGTTAGCGCATACCTAGCAGAGTATAATTATCTTTGTGCGCATCTACCGTTTCACTTTAAAGAGTACTTGGTGCCCAGAATCTCTTCTAATTCTTCGAGAGAGAACTTTTCAAAAGCCGCTGAGAGCAAGAGCATTTTTTCTTCTCGAACCAAGCTTCCTTCCAAACCTGTGTCCTTAAATAATTTCCCATGTTGATAGCCAGTTGAGATTAGTTCTTTAGCGATGAGTTTGATCTCATCCTCAGTTGCATAGTGACTAATATAGGCCAACACGTCATCGACTTCGATTATTACTTCAGTGTCGACTTCTTTATACATTGTGCCTCCTCTTGTGTTTTTCATGATTTTGTATTTTAAGTGATTAATGATTCTTCGTATTCCAAGTATTCGATCTGTATTCCATGATCGCGAGCGATGGAGATCTCTTCTGCAACACCTCGGCTGGACTCCCAACCTGGCATCTTGTACACCAATATCTTGTCACATTTTACTAGCAGCGTAAAGCAAAAGTTTTGCCAAAATTCCCAGTCAGTCGGCATTTCATGAAACATGACTAGCGTGTGACCGTAGGTGATTGGCGAAATGACTATCTCGCCTTGAGCATTCATTTGTGCAGCAATCTTGGTGACCTTTCTAAAATTTTGTTCCCTAACCCACTTGTCGGGATGAGAATATGGAGAAGCTAAGTAGATTATCATAATGTAATAATACTAAAATTAGATTGGAGTTTTCACTCTACTTAAAATCTGATTTGAAACATGTGTATAAATCTCTGTTGTTTTAACCGAAGAGTGTCCTGCAATCTTCTGAATGATTCGTAAATCTGTTCCATTCTCCAATAAGTTTGTAAAACATGAATGTCTCAGAGTATGAATATGGCCAGTAGGATCAATATATTTTTTGTATAGTTGTTGACAACTACCTATTGAGTAGTTATTTGTGAATTGTCCGTTAAACAGATATTCTTTGGGTTTGTATTGAATAAAATATTCTCTTAACAAATTAAGAACATTTGGTGATAGTGGCACAATTCTATCCTTTCTTCCTTTTGCATTCTTAATATGGATTAACATTCTCTTAGAATCAATGTCCTCAATTTTAAGATTAATTATTTCAGATACTCTAAGTCCAACAGAAAATGTTAGAGTAAGTATTGCCCTGTGTTTAATATTTTCAATCTTAGATAACTGACTCTTAATAAATTCTCCATCAACCACCCTTGGCAGTTTCTTTTCTGATTTGGGTCTTTTGAAACTTACTTTATCATATTTCTTATTAAGGCCAAATTTGTATAGAAATCTGATTGCGTTTATTACTTGATTCTGTTGAGAAACTGAGGTGAATTTATAGTTGTCTAAATACGACTGGAAGTCTTGTGAACCTAACCGAGTAGGTGGAATTTCTATTCTATCCAAAAACTGATTTATATAGGAAAGATAACAATTAGCCGTTCTGTCCGAATAATTTAAGTACTTCAATTTTTGTTCGCAAATCTTGTAATAGTCGGTCTTTTTCATGTTCTAAAGTATTAATAATGAATCAATTAACTAGTTGTTTATATATAGTAGTTATAAATAATGTTTGTTATATTTAACCCACAGCCAAGTATTGTTAAATCGACCACCACACCCTTCGTATCATTTTACTGATAACCTGCCGCATACCGTCGAGGTGGCAAAGATTTATATAGATTTTAACTATACTACGATTTAGATAAAAATAAAAAGGATCTCAAAAAAGAGACCCTTTTAGTAAAGCCTGACGTTAATTTTTAGAGTTGAGTACCACAGCTCGGACAGAACTTCCAAGCTGAATTTTTGATACGTGTGCCGCAATTACTGCAATAGTTACGAATCTCGGCTGTCTCAACCGGAACGGACGATGCTGGCAAGATCTGTAACTCTATTTTTTTTGAGCACCAGCAAGAATAGCTAGAGGAGTCCTGATCAAAGTGTTGCTCGGATGCTTCTCCTTTCTCAGCGCGACCTGTTTCAAGGTATCTAGCTGCTGTATTTGAATTGGTAGTAAAAAAAGAGCCTCCTGTCCCGACTATTTGGTCAGCTGACGTTGTACAGATGCCAGATGGAAAGTTTGAAATACTTGGACCGCTATACGGAAAGGCCAAAACGGAAGGATAGTGAGTCTTTACCTCGTCGTAAAATTCTACCAGCACCTTGCCATTTTTTGCAATAGCTGTCTTGGCCTCTGCTGAATCCTCGACTTCGTATGTCTCAAAGAGGAATTTTTTAGGTGCATCAATCCATCTCTCTAAGAAAACCCTTTGTCCTGGCAGCAGCACAATTCCTGATGAGGAGATTTGCACATCGTTTAAGGAGATCTTTGCAAGGAGCTTAACTGTTTTTGGGTTAAATAATTCTATCTCAAAATGCGACCCATGCTTAAGATAGGCCTTTTCGCCATAGTGTTTAAGACGATTTCTGTTTACTGCAACGTGTGCAGTGGGCTGTTGCCAGCCATTTGTTGTTGTGTGATTTGTTGTTGTGTGATACATAGTTTACCTGGTTATTTTTGATTAAGCCGACATCTTTATGGCGATTACACCATTCTAAAGCCACTGGGACTCGACGCCGACTAGAGTGTCAGGCTCTTAATATTATATACTCTAAAGAATAAGAGGGTTTTCTGGAACTTCAAATGCCTCGTACGTGGAGTCTCTCAATTCCGCATGTGCAACCAAATTGAATAGAATCTTCAGCTCGATAAATTCCGAGTAGCCTAGCTCGTTAGTTAACTCTTTAGAGAAAATAAATCCGTCTGCAGTATCTCTGACGCTGACTATAAACTCGCCAGGTGTAGTCCAGACGTTAGAACTAGACCTAACCATGGAGTAGAGAGTTCCATCATCAGTTTCCTCCACTAGGATATCATATTCGTGTTTTTCTTCGGAGAAAATCTTAAATTTTTTCATAGGTTATTATTTTTTTAAGCTTGATTATTTCAGCAATTACATCATCTCCTAATTCTATTTTAGACATTAGAACGAGGTCTATGATCTGGCCTTCTAATACGTCGATCAATTTGGTTTTTGCTTCTTCGGGTGTCATATTTTTTCTTTGTTCGATTAGTTCAATCAGCACGTCTCCATGGCAAAGTTTTGGTGTACACCAGCAGGCAATTGTTTTGCCTTCAAGCTCATCCAAGTCATTGAGCAGGTGCTGTCCATCCCCATTAAGGATCCATTCGCGATAGGCAGTGACCGCCTTTTCTCGACTAGCAACAATAAACTGGGCAGCCGTCTTGCGGTCGTCGATGTGAGTAAAAGGATTACCCCATTTGCTGGGTCTTCCCACGTAAATATCGTATTGTTCCTTCTTACAGTGGACTAGCCTTGTCTTTTTCATATTTTTCTCTCTCTTCAAAGTTTAATAAACCCTTACCGTATTTTTTTACTCGGTCAACATATCTTATTTTGACCCGTTCGGAGATTGGGATCGAGGCGCCGTCATCATCAATACGCACAAACTTTATGTTAGTGTGTACCACCACTTCCTGTACTCCAGTATAGACGTTATGTTTTCTGACTTCAACATAGAGCGTGACTGAAGTAGTACCAAACTCCTTTACTTCGCAATAGATCTTTAAGATATTTCCAACCTTTACTGGGTTCTTAAAAATGAGCTCGTCGATCTTGATGGTAACGACTCGAGGAGTATCGCATATTTGTGCAACATAGGCGGCAGAACTCTGATCAATTAGGCCCAGCAGTTCACCGCCGAACATATTATCGTGCACTCCAATATCGCTCTTCTTACAAATATAGGTAGTGGTTAGCTCCATTAGTTACCGCGTCTCTCCCATATTAATACTTCTTCGCACCAGACTTGAATAATAGTTACGTCCTTTTTTATCGAATTGACGTATGCCTCGACATTTTTGACCTTGTCGTATAATCGTCTGTCACCGTTTTTATAAATCACGGTCACTACACTTCCGCCTGGTGTCAGGCTTAGCCCATTCGTACGATGGGAGTCATTTACTAGTATTTTTTTCATAGGATAAAAAGACAACACAAAAATGAGCTATTAAATTTTTTGGGAACAAATACTGATAAATAAACTAAAATAACTTAGACTATATGTCAGAACGCGTTTTAAATTTCTCAGAGTTCTTTAGCAAATACTCTGGCGACAAAGAAAAAAGCCTAGGTGATATTACTCAAGCTAGCTCAAATTTTGAGACAGGCTTTGACGAAACAACATACGATCAGAAACAAATTGGACCAAATCGTCCTGACTCTGGTACAATGGAGACAACGCCTCCTTCTCCAGGCGGAGCTGGGGCACCAACTTTTAGCTTTTCACAGGACGAGGAGATGAATGCTCCAGACGAAAAAGTAGCTACTCCTCCAGCCGACAAACAACCTAAAGCGTCAGAAGAAGACGATGAAGAGGAAGAAGAGGAAGACGATGATGTTCCTGAGCCTGAAAAAAGCGGAGCCAATCCCAAGAAGAAAGAGAAGAAGGAAGAAACTAGCGAATCTAGTCGTTTCGTAAAAGGTTTTGCAAAATTCATCAGCGAAACCTATGAATATGTTGACGACTCCGAAGAAGAAACCTGCCCAGACTGCGGAACCGCATTCGATGAATTTGGCGCCAATTGCGGCTGCAACATGTAAAAAAAGATAAAACAGTGTTGAACTTTAATATAGACCCACTACAAATCGACCTGGGCAGACCAGGAGAAGCCTTCTTAAAATCTGTTTGCTTTTTGTCAATAGGTACTATTTTCGAAGGCACCGATATTAACCACATGCACCTACCGCCAATCATCATAGAAGTCGCTAAAACTCTTGCCTACCTAGGCGCAAGCGTTGCCTTTTTTAAGTTTTTAATCGGGATCTTTAGACCAACGACCAAGGAAGAAAACAAGCAAACCGACGTAAAAGAAAAGGATGAATAGTATTTTGGTTTTAGTAATAATCTTCTTTGTCTTGATCCTAATTTTTCTAGCGATCGACCATTATATTCATAAAAGATGGCTAGAGAAGACTGTCGATAGTATCAACCAAATATTCGACGGACTAAAAACTTTTTTCTTTGTCACACTAGTCGACCGATTCTCCAGTGCGCTTGATGAGTCAGAAAACCCAGAAGACAAAGAAGACGATGTAACAGATATCTAGGTGAAAAGGATAGTAGAAAGTTACCTAGAGTTTATGCAGACTATTGCAGTCGCTCAGGACCCGCGTTCCTTTAGAATTTATGGACTAAATCCCAAGCAGGCAAAGAGATTGGCCAAGTATGCTGAGATATGCAAGACTAATCGTCGTCCTCGTCCAGGTCAAGATCGTCTAAAATAGAGCCAGCTGTAAAGTCTCCGACCTCCCAGTTCATCAAGACATCGTCTAATTCGTCGTTTACCATCACCAACACCTGTACGTGCTCGCCTATTGTTTCATAGGAGTGATTTTTTACCCGATCCTTGACTGCCTCTAACTTTTTTAGGATAATCGTCTCGAGTTCAAGCTTGGCTGCTTTGTATTTTGCTAATTGTGCGGCTTCTGTTTTCATAACTTATTATATTAATCAATCTTACTTAGGTTTAGGAATAAATAAAGTAAAGAGCAACAACTCTATTAAAATAACCTAATTAGGAAAATGAAAAATTACATCAACATCAAGAGATTATTTGAGCAGGAGACAGTTTCTGCTGCCGACTTTGACGAGTTGGGAATGCAACCAGAAATGCCGGAGACACCAGAGATGGCTGCTCCTGCCCCAGCACTACCTGCAGAGGGAGAGTCTAGCGCAGCAAACGATCCCATGACAATGACAGTAAGAGACTTTATCGCAAAGTGTAAAGAGGTAGACCCTCTAGTTTGCATGGGCATTGAGTCTTTTATCGAGAAGAATCAAGGAGCATTCGGCGCGCCGACTATGCCTCAAATGGAACCCACACAAGACCTAAACTTTTCTAATGCAGTAGCACCACAACAAGATGAATTTAGCTTTTCTGGAGCAGTTCCTCCACAAGGCGGAACAATGCCTGCACCAAGTGCACCTCAGCCTGCCTCAAATTTTCCGGCATACTAAATGATTCAGGGATTCAACGAATATCTACTTGAAGTGTTTGGTGCGGACACCATGCAAAAGGACCCAATGGACCTAATTATTAGTCCTGATACAAAGCGTGCAAATGCCATGTCCTTTTACGCAGGTGCCTCTGGAACGATTCCAACTCACTGGAATAATTCACCATTTCTTTCAGGTGGAAGACTCACCAGCGCCTTCGGATTAAACCCAAAGTCCAATAAAAAGAAGCCTGTGTTGAATTATCATGAATTTATTAAGACCACTAAAAATTTTTCAAGAGGATGAAAAAGAAAAAGATTACTAAAGAGATAGAATCAATTACAATATTTAACGCATATTCGCTAGTCGTTGCAATCGCAAAGTATACTCCAATTTACAAGTGGGCATTGGGCGCAGCGTTTATATTAGGCGCAGTAGATATCTTATTAGACGGCACCGCTTCTCTAGTTGGACAAGTTGTCTTGTTCTCTATCTGGATGCCAGCGATAGTCTTTGGACTGGTAGGTGGAGTACTACACTTTCTTACGGGAAAAAAAATAAAATATTTGCAGGAAAAATACAAACTCTCAGAGGAGTCTGTGCTCAAGGAAATTGACCAAGTTTTAGCTAAAAAGTAAATATTAATAAAATGACCTACATCAAGAATTTTAAAAAGTTCCTAAAGCATGAGGAGAAGGAGCCGACTAAGATAGGGGCAAACCCAACAGTCGAAGAACAGACCGACACTCAAACGGACTCTACTGCCCAGACAAGTCAGACTACACAAACTGCTGAGCCGATGCCAGCCACCGTGGAAAACGATTCAACTGTAATTGCTGCAAGAAAGGCAGTAGCCGACTCGATCGCAAATCGCGACAAAGTAATTGCAGCCAAGCAGAAAGAGCTTAATGATCTAAAAGCTGCACAGGATGCAGTAGTGAACACAAATACTGCTAATTTAAACTCAGCATTAGCAGACGCTGCCAACAAAGAAACCGGGATAGGAGCATAATGAAGAACCAGGTAAAGACATATCAGCAATTCATTAATGAAGCCACAAAAGAGGTGGTCTATCCTAGTAATTTTAAGGGCATGGTGCAGAGTTCACTCGCTGGAGTCTATACTTCAGTGATGGCAATTGCTCAGGAACTTGCAAACGAAAAGGCTGCCAGAAATCCAAGTCGTAATGACGGCAGTATACAGGAAGTCGATATCACCCGTGCAATGAACATGATCTTTCATAGTGATTGGAAGAAAAAACTAAAGTCTAAAGCGTTGGGCCAGATGATGCACAATTCGATGGAGCGGGCCGGCAAGCAGGATAATGTGATTGCAAAGAAAAATCAACGTGCAATGGGCCGCATGACTGGCGACAAAGAATTTAACCTAGATATAGATAAGTCGAGCACAAGGTTTAGTGATGTTCGCCAGGGTACTGGTCCAGGTTCAAATCAATAATAGGATGAAACACATTAAATTATACGAACAAGTTCAACCGCTGAACTTAGTTTCTCGCAGAGCAGACGGCACCATTGAGCGCAAGGTGTGGAGACTCAACGGCAAACTGCACCGAGAGGACGGGCCTGCCAAGATCAATTACCGACCAGATGGCACTGTCTATTCCGAGCAGTGGTACCTCAACGGCAAACTGCACCGAGAGGACGAGCCTGCCATGATCGTGTACCGGCACGACGGCACTATTGAGCGCAGGGTGTGGTTTCTCAATGACGAAATGCACCGAGAGGACGGACCTGCCCACATCGTATACCAACCTGACAGCACTATTGATTACGAGGCGTGGTACTGGCATGGAGAAAAAACAGAAGCTACCTCTCTACAAGAGTTTGAAGCTTGGAAGTACCTAAAATCAGTTGGACTAGTATAAAATAATTGAATATAATGAGCGAAAGAGAATTTATCGAAGACATACAGAACGAAATTACCTTCTCAGGAGCGTTACCCTACTCTCTACCCGAAAAGGAAATCAAGAGAATAATCACAAACGACACAAGATACTTTTGGGACAACTGGAGACATGCTGTCGAGGCAAAATATTTGCTATTGCCAATCGAACTTTTTCACAATCCTACATTTAAGAAATTTAGGCAGGTCCAGCTACCTGACTGCGTGCAATTTGTCGTAGAGTTCAAGGAGGCAAAGGGAGGTTCAATCTTCGCAACGATCGATAGAGACTTTTCCGAACAGAAGTTTATTGGTTCAGAGATCTATCTTACTCCATTTATTGGTGAAAGTATTATGTATCGTACCGTGATTTTTTCTTTTTTAGATCTTACCAAAGGCATGATGCTAGATACTATCGCATACGACTATAATAAAAACACAAAATTATTAGGTGTACTTGGCAGAACTCCAGCAACGCCTGCAGTACTTCGTGTTTGGAAAAGAGTGGAGCAGGAAAAGCTATTTGAAGACGAAATGTTTCAACGCTATGTAAGGGCTCACGCCAAAGTGAGACTTGCACACATGTTGCAGACTTTTAATTATACTCTTCCAGGAGATGTTACAGTAAACTATCAAAACATTACAACCACTGCCGAGAAGGAGATGGATTCAGTATTAACGATGATGAAAGGAGAAAATACGCCTGATTGGCTTTTCCTCGCTCATTTTTAAGTAATAAATAATAAATATGGCGCAACTTAGAGACTTTTATATTAGACCGGAAGGTGACCCAGCATTTAGACCAGAACAGCTAGAGGTCTATGACGAGCTTGAATCTGCTCTACAGCAGATCAAGATGACACTATTTACAAAGAAGGGAGAAGTCCTGGGAGAACCGGACTTTGGCCTAGAGGTCGAAAAATACCTTTTTGAATTTACGATCGATCCTTTTGCTCTAACAAAGGAGGCAGGCAGTCAGATCAATAAGTATGTCGGTGAAGCCAGAAAAAGAAACATTACCGTAAAGCCAGCATCCTATAACGATGCGACGTCTAATCGTGAAATCTTTGTGCTCTTGATCGATGTGCCAGAGTTGAAGAATCCACTGGCTATTTTTTATGATTAGCCTCAGCTATTTCTTCCAGCGCCTTTGAGATTCGGTTGACGATCTGCTCAAGGTCACCTATTTTTTCCACAGTAAAACCATCCTTTGACTTTAGGCGTACTGTTGCGCCAGCAAGGTCGACATCTACTTGTAGAGTCTCGCTATACTCGTTTTCAAAACTAAATGAACTGATCTGTATCATAACTTATTATAGTTGGCCTAAGCCTTTTGTTTCTCCTCCTTCAATAGTCTCTGATCCTGCTTCACCGCCTGCTGGAGCAGCTGCGGCTGGTGCGGCTCCTCCTGGAGCTGGAGGAGCTCCTGGTGTACCGGCTACTGCCTCTTCCGTCTCGTCCTCTTTCGAATCAAACCATTGTTGGTTGGACTCAATCTCCTCCTCGGTCATCTTTAAATCGGTGCGGATAAGGTAATCGGTAGCAAAGTATGGTGTTCCGTCGTCTTTCATTATTCCTTTTTTAGCGGTAAATGCTGCAATACGTTTGGCTTCGATTTCATTCTGTTTCATCTCTTCAAAGACGTTGTCGTTATGATATGCAATACCGATTGCATTATTGAACTTATGGTCATCCGCAAGTTCAGGAAAGTCCAGACACATTTGTAGATACCATGGCTTGACTAGTAATTCCGAAAAGGCAGATCGAAGTCGATTAATAAATTTTTGATAACGAATCTCCTCCCTCGTGATCCCCTCAGTGTTGAGAGTAAAGGCTCCCATGCCGCTCTGACCCTCCCAACGAGAGTAGGGAATCTTGGAATCCATCTTTAGTTTCTTATAAAAGTAGTTTAGTAATTCAGAACCGGAGAGGTTTGGCCCAGGATATTGTAATGGTTCGATCTTTACAGATTGATTCTGATCGTTGATTGGTAAAACATAATTTTTATAGAACATCATGTTGGGCTTGCCATCAACATTTAACTCGCCAGTATCACCGTTAAAGTAGATGTCCTCTTTAAGCAGGTTAAGAAACTCTCGAACGTCCTCTTGGCCCTTTTGCAAGCTCTTTGAACCGATTGGAACAGTGGTTGTCAGACGAATTGGTGCGTTCATCACGTGCCAAATAACTTTACTGTGCTCGATAATACGTAAGAGGTTGAAGGATCTGATTAAGCGCTCAACAAACGAAACTCTTTTTGTTCTAAAGTGGTTAGCATAGGAGATATAGATGATCTGAGAGTCGTTAAGCATTCGGGTACCTCCAGAAGATTGGTCGTACTGCACCCACTGTAGGAACAGTTTGCCTTTATGATCTTTTTGTAACTGAGGAGCAATAGTCGCCGGATCCAATTCCTTGAAACCAATAATTTCAGTAGGTTTCTGTAAGTCGTCATATATGATCTCGAAGGCAAGGTGACCCTCCACCAAGAACTGAAAGGCATATTGCCAAGCAGAGATACTTTCGCCAAATCCCCAAGCGTTATAGATCTTTTGAAAGTTGTCGGTGTGGCGACGTACTACTTTTTCCTGAAAGTTAAGGCGTTCCTCTTTGGTGTTTCCTCGATACATCATCTTGCCCTTAAGGTCCTTTGCATGGCAAAAACGATTTTCATCGTCATAGACTATCATGTCATCGACGATTGTCTCTAGGATAAACTCGATCTCACCGTTTGAGGCAACGTCACGTAAACGTTCGCGTTTCACCACATAATCGAGCTGGAAAAAGGCAATTGCCTTTGTTCTTAGCTGTGAGGTGGTATCGGCGATTGCCATCGAAAACCTTAGCAAGTCATCGCCTGGCCCTAATCGATTTGATCTAGCTGAGATCTGGCTCTCGATAAAACCGATTGCCTGTGAATTTTTAAGCAGTAAATCCTCGTACTTTGTACCGAACTTACTTAAGCCGGAAAGTTTGCTTCCGGTTCTTCCTTTTGATGCATCTAAGAATCCTGCCATATTAGCCTCTAGTTAATTTTTCTGTTATAGTCTCAAAGATGCCCTGCATGTTGAGATCTTCTGGAAAGATGCCGACCTGAGAAAATCTAGGTCGAACCAACATTCCAAAGTTGTCCCAATCAATAAGTTTAGCCTCAGCAACGGCATCCATATTATATTTATTTATTGCAAAGTTTAGGTCAATACCCATCTGACTTGGTGTGATAGTATAAAACCTCTGATCGATGAGTCGGCGCTCGTCCAAAGGTCTAAGCTCTCCATTCCTAAAGAGGTTAGTTAGACCGTTCTGTAGAGAAAAAGTGTAATATGCCTCAAGTATCTTTGGCAAAAAACTCGGAGGTATCACTCTAAGGTTTACCATTAGAGCAGTCTCCTTCCAATTTTCGTGATAGATCGCTAAGCCACACGGTCTAAGATCAAGGTACGGCTTGCCATCATTGATCAGGCGAACTGCTTGTTCATTAAGGTCAGGCGTCGGGCTGATGACTCTTAGTGAATAAAATCTTCCAGGGATAAATTGAGCTCGGGTCTGAGCCACGCCAAACAGACCGGCTACTTGGTCTAGACTATATTGTCCGTTATTTTTAGTAAGGTTGGCAAAAGACTTCAATTTAAAATTGCTTTAACCATATTTTACACCCGATTAAACAAAAAGTTTTCAGTAATAATACCAAAGCGCATGCCATTTTTGTGTGCCCACACCCTAGCTGCAGTAAATTTTGCAGAGTTGATGATGTATGCCTTTGCATGGTGAGCATAATTGATAGTTGCCTTTTCTGTAAGACGAGTTGGGGCAGTCGGTGGAGTAAGATATTTATTAGGCTTAATTTCTATTAACCACTTAGTTAGAGTCCCGTCGGGGGACCTTGTGATCATCGAGCAGTCAATCCAATAGGTACTTTCCTTCTTTAGGATTGGATTGAGATATGGCACGCCGACTTGTTCGGCAGCGTACGATATGATTGACTCGTTATTGTCACAGTAAGT
>Ga0214919_10007437_pt1 | contig 14772 bp, 13 predicted proteins | sample LL1503_MetaG_FD_177994 | JGI IMG/M metagenome (GOLD analysis project Ga0214919, IMG submission 177994) | Freshwater microbial communities from Lake Lanier, Atlanta, Georgia, United States - LL-1503 | ecosystem: Environmental > Aquatic > Freshwater > Lake | place: USA: Georgia | collected... | reverse complement strand
GTTCCATAGAAACGACCACCGAGAAAATCTTTTTGTGTATGACGAATCGCTAGGTACCCATTGTTATTAATTACGCTAATAATTACATTTATTTTATCTTGATGGATTGTTTGTAAATCTTGTACGTTCATTAAAAAGCTACCATCGCCAATAACGCATAAGAGCTTGTCAAATCCACCACATTTTGATGCTCCTATCGATTCAGCTAAGCCAGTGCCCATAGAGGAAATAGAAGAGGAACATATAATTCGGTCTCCTTTCTTAAGCACTGAGCTTTGAAATCCTGCATATAAGGCAGTTCCACCCCCATCTACCACTAAACAAGTGCGTCCATTTAGAGCTGCAGTAAGTTTATGTACAAAAATATTTGAATTCGGTTTTTCCCCGATTTTTGGTATATACCAATTAGCTTCTTTAATTTTTTTTAGATCTGACCATTTAAAGGTTTTTAGGTCTTGAGCAGATAACCATTTAAGATAGACAGTAAGATCACTATTTATCTTTAAATCAAAATTCACATTCAGATTATCCAGTTGATTTTTGTCTATATTGATAATTATCTTCTTTGCATTTGGCGCGTAAGAATCAAAAAGCGTAGTGGTATGGGGAATTGATAAATGTGTACCCAGGCAAATTAGGGTATCAGCGGCGAATATTGCTTTATTGGCGCCACGCTGCCCGCACATACCGATAATACCGAGATTAAGTGGATGGTTAGTTGCAAATAGATCGGCACCAGTCCAGGTCGTGACAAATGGCAGAGAGTGCCGATCAATTATTTTAGATAGATATTGTGAACAATTAGCGAGTCGTAAACCATAACCTAGAACTAAAAGGGGCCTTTCGGCTTCATTTAATATTTTAAGAGATTGATTTAATTGATGTAATTGATCATATAAATTGTCGTTTTCAATCGGCGTTAAAGACAAGTTATTTTCTGAAGAAAAAGGGATATCGCTCCATTGAAGATCGAGCGGAATATCTAACCATACTGGCCCTGGTCGCCCTGTCATAGATATCTTCAATGCATACTCTAATTCATCGATAAATTGATCTTTATTTTCAATAAATTTGCAGTATTTAGTTATTGGGCGAATGATATCTATAATATTGACTTCTTGGGTTCCTACCTGCCTTACTTTGCGCCCATAAGAAGTGTGTTGTGAACGGACTTGCCCACTAAGAAAGATACATGGTATAGAATCTTGCCAAGCAGCTAACAGCCCGGTAATAGCATTTGTACATCCTGGCCCTGAAGTAACGACGGCACAGCCAACGTTCCCTGTAGCTTTGGCATACGCAACAGCGGCAAGAGCAGCAGACTGTTCATGGTGAGTATAAGTTACGCCAACAGCAAGCTGTTCCAGAGAGTCGAAAATATGAACTACCGCCCCACCTTGCAAACCAAATACATGATTAATATTGCAGGATTTAAGTGTACGAGCTAAAGCGTCTGTAAATTTCATTTATTCCTTAGTAAGCTTTCTGTTTTTAATCTTTCTTTCCAACACCCATTGCAAACAGGTAATGTGCCATTGGATAATAGCCGGTATGAATTACTTCGTCATTCATGGAAAAAATAAATGTGTTATGAAAATATCTATCCATTAATTGTTTGAGTGATTCAGCTGTTTTCAAATTAATGTGTTGATGATCGCTTCTAAAAGTTGCATATTGAGATGCAGTTTCATTTGGTGTACCTATAATCATGACGCCATTTTTATTTAGACTCGCAAGCATATTTTCAATGAAAATTTTTTCAAACTCCGGTTCTAAATGTTCAATGACGTCAATGTTAAATATCCCATCATATTGACCATGAGGTCGATTTTCTGAAATGTCAGAAACTTCAAAAGTTACATTGGTTAAATGTGCTAGACGAGCTCGATTGCCTAGGATATTTCTCTCTTCCCAATCTACGCAATGAAGATTTTTTACTTCATGGGCAACAATCGGTGTTCCGAAAGCGTCACCGCAACCAACTTCAAGAACATTATCCATACCAGCAAGCATTTTTGAGCAAAACTTATAGCGTGACAAAACAAAAGCCATATGTTTTGGGTCATTTTGAAGGCTATACGAAGTCCATGGCCCTAACTTTAATTCAGTAGTTTTGAATTGATCTACAGTTGCTTCAATATGCAAATTCCAAGCTAATCTTGATTCCTTCATATAAAATTCCCTCAATTGTCCTTAAAAATTATTTCGAAATCGACGCAGTTTATACATATCTTTATCTGAAACCAATGCATTTTCTAGCGCTTTAGTGCCCCATTTGTCATGCACTAATGAGATATTACGCCCACCAACAACTTTTCTTCCAGCTGAATTTCCCCATAGTAAGCATTGGTAGATATCTTCGAATTTTGTGCCATCATCTGTATTGTCTAGAAATGCCTTTACTCTAGCCAAATTATTTTCCGCTTTTTCGCCCGCTTTTATTGTTTCTAGGTGAGTCTTTGTTTTTACGAATCCAGGACCAACTATAAAAATATTTATATCTTCGGCTTCGTCATCGATTAACTCACACATTTTGATCAATCCAATTTTAGAAACGCAATATGCTGAATAACATCTGAATGGATTATTGGTGCCACCTCCAGCAAGTAATGCTATATTTGCTGTTTTTGATGGATTGCGAAATGGATATAGTGAATGTATGGCTCTTAATTGCGAAGTCATATTTATACTTATAGATTGCTCCCACTCATTGAAATTTAAATCAAAAAAACGTCCAATAGGTTCACTTGTTCCAATGGAGCTAAATAATGTTGTCCAATTAAAGCTTTGATTTCTTACAAACTCTGTTAGTCTAGAAATATCGTCTGGTTTTGTAATATCACATCGAATGAGCTGAACCCCATCCAAATTTTTTAATTCATCGTACCCATCAAAATCTTTTCGAAAGGTTCCAATAATATTGAATTTATCTCGTTGAAATAATTTGCAAATATTCATTCCAATATCAGCATTAACGCCAAGAATAATTATATTATTCATTTCCATTTATTGAGTCTTTAATTTTATTAATTGCATTGATAATATTTTCTGATGAGGTAGCAAAACAGAATCGAACGTAACCTTCACCCGCTTGGCCAAAATAATTACCTGGACAGGTTGCTACCCCAGCTTTATTTAAAATAAAATTACTAAATTCCTCACTACTAAAGCCCGTGTCTTTTATGTTTGCAAAAGCATAAAATGTTCCACCTGGACTTAGACATGAAATACCTTTGATATCATTTAAACCTTCTACCATAAGATCTCGCCTTTGGCGATATGTAGACATCATATTAACTATGTAATCCTGGCTAGATGTCATAGCTTCTAGAGCGCCAATTTGAATAAATGGTGACACACAGGACACTATAGTTTCCTGTAGAAGTGCCATACGCGCAATAAGTGACGCTGGTCCAGTAACACCTCCAATTCTCCATCCTGTCATAGCATATGACTTACTGAATGAGTGAAATATGATTGTTCGCTCTTTGCAATGGTCATAGGTAGCAGGGGAATAAAATTTTGTAGTTTCGTCTTCATACACCATTCGACCGTAGACTTCATCACTTGCGAGGTAAAGATCATTTTCCTCTGCAATTTTAAATATTTCACGAATATCATTTTCATCCATAACAGCTCCGGTAGGATTGTTAGGTGAGTTAATTAGAATCATTCTTGTATTTTTTGTAATTACTTTACGTAAATCGTCAGGATTGATTCTAAATCTATTCTTTTCGTAAACAGGAACTTTTACAGCTTTAGCTCTGCATAAATTAATAATTGATGTATAGCTCACAAAACATGGATCGGTAATTATTACTTCCTCTCCCGGATTAACTGTGCACGCTATTGCTAAATAAATCTGAATATTAGCACCGGGGGTAACTAATATTTGATTGATTGATGGCAAAAACCCCCTAGAGCGCATGGTTAACAAAGCTGCTGAGTGACGAAATTCCTCCAGACCAGCTGAAATTGAGTAATGTGTATGACCATCTCTTAGGGCTTGACAGGCAGCCTCAACAACATTAGGAGGACTGTCAAAATCTGGATCACCAATTTCTAAATGTATTACATCAATACCCTTTTTTTCTAACTCTTTTGCTTGAGCTAGCACTTGAAACATTTTTTGCCCTTGAAGATTGCTTGCAATATCGGATATGTGTTTCATAGTATTGGAATCTAATAAATATTATCTGAAGGTAAGTTATGAGTATGCTAGAAAACTTTATACTAAGAACTTTAACATGAGGTGTGTTTTGAGGGAATAAGTATCTATGTGAAATCCATAGCTTTAACTAATTTGAAGTTATATTAATATATAAGTCCCTTTTTAAGGGTAAAAACCATGTAAATTTCATTTCTTCTCAAAAACTAAAAGATAACCAACTGAAGCTCCATTTAGCCATAAAAACCAATAAAATTCTGCATTAAATTTCTCCATTTCATTGAGCCACCTGTAAAGATTTTCACTATTTAGGTCTTCAACTACATAGTAGCCATGTTTCTTGATAAGATTTTTTAAGGTCAAGAAAGAGTTTTTATTAGCTGTGTAATCATGGAATCCGTCGTCAACAATCAAAGAAAATCCTTGCGACTCCTTCAGTCTTAAATCCCTATTTAATTTTTGTAAGCTCTTAATGCTTAATTGATCAACTAGGTAAGTAGTAATTTTATCCTCACTAAACATTACCTTTTTGTCTATATCCGCACCATAGCAATGAGTAAAATATCGACTATCCCTCCAGCTGCGAAGACTCCCCCCTGGTGTATACGAAATACCCATTACAGAGTTAAACTTTTTGTCTTGGCTCCCAATTCCAATTTCTAATAATGGGCCAGCAGGAAGTAAATTGAAAATATGCCCATACGGAATATGATAGCTATGCACAAGAGATTTGTCCGACCCGTACTTATTAAAAAGATTTTTTAAATTTATAGCGATTGAGTCATCCTGAGGACTTAGTTTAACGCTTGGAATAAAGATACTTTTTTTTGGAAATGATTTATAAAAGGAAATTACTTGTAAATATCTAAATAGTTTAAGGAATAACAAAGACCTTAAATATTGAAACTTAATTCTAAACTTTAGTAATAATTGCAAAAAAACTACCAAAATTATTTAATGATTGTTTATTGAACCTATTTTTTTTGAGAATTAAAAAATTATTGTACATAACTATTCTATTTATTCTTAAGCATTCAACTTAATTATCATTACTTTAGTATAATCAGAGAATGAAGTTTTTACAATTTAAAAAAGTTAACTCCGGTGTTATTGGCACCTTGAAAATATTGTGGAGTCATCTGTCTTATATTCGAAAATGCCAATTCATAGCGTTACTGTTTTTGATGTTGTTTGTTTCTTGTACCGAAATTGTTAGTATCGGCGTTGTTTTGCCTTTTCTTAGCGCTTTAGTCTCACCAGAGGAGATTTTTAAGAACAATTACATAAAGCCAATTTTGCAATTTATTCAAATTAATGACTTACTAGAATTCAGGTTATTTATAACATTTCTTTTTATAGCCACAGTGGTTTTTTCAACTATTTTTCGAATCCTGCTTCTTTGGGCAAGTAATTATTTATCTTACTCATGTGGCAATGAATTAAGTGTGGCGGTCTACCGAAGAATTTTATATCAGCCTTATACTTATCACTGCAACTCAAATACTAGCGAGCTTATTAATGGAATTTCTTATAAAACTGATCTTTTTACTCAGACTTTAACAATGGTCCTTACATTAATTAGTTCGCTCATCTTAATTTTTTGTGTAAGTATCTTTTTATGTTATTTAAACCCTTTTATCTCATTTGTAATATTCAGTTGTTTTGGGTTAATTTACTTTGCCGTAATTTATTTTACTAAGAAAAAATTATTACAAAGTAGTAAAGTTATAGCCCATCAATCCTCTAGCGTCATTAAATATATTCAGGAGGGATTGGGATCTATTAGAGATATTCTTCTCGATAACAATCAGGAAGAATACTGCAAAACATATAAAAGCGCGGATTTTTTGATGCGCAAAGCTCAGTCAAGCGTTTTATTTATAAGCAATAGTCCGCGCTACTTAATTGAGTCTTTGGGCATTTTTATTATTGCCGTTCTAGCTTATAAATTAAGCGAAACTGCAACTGGACTTTCTGATGGTATCCCTTTAATTGGTGCTTTAGCATTGGGCGCACAAAAATTACTTCCAGTTTTCCAGCAGGCTTACGGATCATTTTCCCAGGTTCTTGGTAATGAAGCAGCAATATTTGATGTAAATAAACTTTTAAATCAAGAATTACCAAAAAATTCTAAAGAGAATTTTTCTAGGTGGGTTTCTTGGAAGAGAATTAAACTTAAAAACATCTATTTTAGATACAGTTATTCAAGCCCCTATGTTCTAAATGACCTAAATTTTTCTATTTCAACTGGAAATAAAATAGGGATTATTGGGGAATCGGGGGCAGGGAAAAGCACATTAGTTGATATTTTTATGGGTCTTTTGAAGCCAACCAAAGGATCTTTGGAGGTTGATGGCGAAGTTATTTCAGCTAAAAATATTAAATCTTGGCAGTTAAAAATAGCTCATGTCCCGCAAGCTTTATTCTTAAAAGATGGAACAATAATGGAAAATATTGCTTTTGGAATTCCTGTAAATCAAATCGATTTTGATCATGTAAGAGCATGTGCCAAAAAAGCTCAATTAGATTTTGTTGTTGACGCATTACCAAATAACTATAAAACGATGGTAGGCGAAAGGGGTATTAGACTCTCAGGGGGCCAGGTTCAAAGGATAGGAATTGCTCGAGCTCTTTATAAAAACCCAGATATTATTATATTTGATGAAGCAACAAGCTCTTTAGACATTAAAACTGAGTTTGAGGTTATGAAAGCAATAAATAATTTATCCAAAGATTTTACTGTTTTAATAATTACCCATCGCTTAAGCACTCTCAAGAGTTGCGATAAAATCTTTGAGATAAAAAAAGGAATAATTAAAAAAATTCTAAGCCACAAAAAAATGGTAAATAAAGTTAAATATGACAATTAAAACTGATGTTGTTGTTGTAGGCGGAGGAATTATTGGATTAGCTACGGCATTAAATATTGTTGAAGCAAGAAAAAATGTTCACTTAGTTTTAATTGAAAAAGAAAAATCTATAGCTTGTCATCAAACTGGCCATAATAGCGGCGTAATTCACTCAGGGATTTATTACAAGCCAGGCTCGCTCAAAGCCTTGAATTGTAAGTTGGGGTATCAATTAATGCTTGATTTTTGTCAAAAACATTCTATTAAACATGATATATGTGGAAAAATAATTGTTGCCACCAAGCCTTCCGAGATACCAAGCCTAGAAACTTTATATCAAAGAGGTATTTCAAATGGTTTGAAGGGGTTAAAATTTTTGACGGATTTAGAAATTCGTGAAATTGAGCCTTATTGCGCTGGATTAAAAGGGCTATTTGTTCCTCAAGCTGGCATTGTTGATTATGTTGAGGTAGCAAATAAGTATCTTGAGCTTCTTATGCAGCATAATGTTGAAATTGTCCTTAATGAGCCTGTTATGGGTATTAAAAAGAAAAATGGACTAATTGAATTTGCTGGAGCCTCTAATACATGGTTAGCAAGTTCGGGAGTGGTTTGTGCTGGACTGCAATCCGATAGATTAGCTCGCATGTCAGAAAAAAAATTAGATATTCAAATACTTCCATTTAGGGGAGAATATTACAAATTTAAAGCATCCGCTCCGAAATTAGTGAATAACTTAATTTACCCAGTCCCAGAACCTGGACTGCCTTTTCTTGGGGTTCATTTTACGCGAATGATTAACGGCGATATAGAATGTGGGCCAAATGCAGTTTTCGCTTGGGGGAGGGAAGCATACAAAAAAACAGATTTTAATTTTCAGGATGTTTGCGAATCAATTTTGTGGCCGGGCACTAGAGTTTTAGCACTTAAATATTGGCGGACCGCTATAGACGAATATCGAAGATCTTTTAGCAAAAAAGCATTTGTTAATTCATTACAAAAACTTGTTCCCGATTTAAAAGAAGAATATCTTGAGTCGGCCGAGTCGGGCATTCGGGCTCAGGCTTGTGATAAATCAGGGAATTTAATTGATGATTTTGATATTCGAAGATATGGTAAATTGATTCATGTATGCAATGCGCCTTCACCAGCAGCTACAGCATCATTAGCGATTGGGAAAGCTATTTCAAATAATGTTATAAAATTAATTAAATAGATTTATGGAGTTTTTAATATGAAAGTTCTTGTTACTGGTGGATGCGGTTACAAAGGGCATGTGCTTATTCCTAAGTTATTAAACAGAGGGTACCAGGTAATATCTTTTGATATCCAGTGGTTTGGTAATTATTTGGAACCTCACCCAAATTTGTCTGTTATAAAAGGAGATATTCGCAATATAGACAGTGTTCCTCTTGATAGGGTGGATTGTATTATTCATTTATCATCTATCGCAAACGATCCTTGTAGTGATTTAGACCCTTTATTGACATGGGAAGTAAGTGCTTTAGCCACTATGCAATTAGCCGATAAAGCGAAAAGAATGGGCATTAAGCATTTTATATACGCTTCCTCAGGAAGTGTATATGGTGTTAAGGAAGAGCCTCAGGTTACAGAGGAGCTTGAGCTTACGCCGATATCAGAATACAACAAAACTAAAATGGTTGGAGAAAGGGTTTTGTTAAGCTATGAAAATGACATGACAGTTCAAATTGTGAGACCTGCAACAGTATGTGGATTATCATCTCGGATGAGATTAGATGTTGCCGTTAATTTATTGACTATGCAGGCATTATCTAAGCAAAAAATAACTGTATTTGGAGGAGATCAAGTTCGCCCCAATATTCATATTGATGATATTACAGATTTGTATTTATTTTTTATAGACCATCCAGAAATAACTGGGGTTTTTAACGCAGGCTTTGAAAATATATCTATAATGGATATAGCGAAACTCGTAACCAAATATATTCCTGTGGAAATTGTCAGCACCTCCTCAAACGATCCTAGATCTTATAGAATAAATTCAGACAAATTGCTATCTACAGGATTTAGACCAAAGAAAAAAGTAGAAAATGCAGTACTGGAAATTATTGAAAAATATAAATCTGGCGAATTAAAAGATGAAGATAGATTTTATAATTTAAAGTGGATGCAACATATTGCTTTTAAAAAAGATAATTAAAATGAAACCATCAATTAGCGCAAAAGAATATTTTTTTAATTATTCCGAAAAACTGAAAGAGCTTCTTAGCTCATTTGATTGGACCGTAGTTCAAGAATTGGCAAACGATATAGATGTCTGTTGGAAAGAGAAGCGACGAGTCTTTTTCTGTGGCAATGGCGGTAGCGCAGGAAATGCAATTCATTTGGCAAATGATTTTCTTTATGGCATTGCAAAAAGAACGGGTGGGGGACTTAGAGTTTTGTCCTTATCCGATAATCCAGCAGTGATTTCATGTTTAGCAAATGATTTAGGATATGAATATATTTTTTCTGAGCAGTTAGCTGTTCAAGCTAATCAAGGTGATTTGTTAATCGTACTTAGTGGAAGCGGGAATTCTTCAAATATTATTCGTGTTATAGAGCAAGCCAGAATTATGAATGTTAAGTCATATGCAATACTAGGTTTTACCGGCGGAAAATCTAAAGACATTGCTGATGTTGCAATTCATTTTCCAATAAATGATATGCAAATTGCCGAAGATATGCAGGTTATTGTTGGGCATATGTTAATGCAGTGGCTATATTTAAATCGTCCGGAATAAAAATGGACACTGTATTAGTAATAGGAAGCAACTCATTCTCAGGCGCATCTTTTGTAAAATTTCTGATTGAAAAAGGTTATTTTGTAATTGGCATTAGCAGATCTCAAGAGCCTAATAAAGTATTCTTGCCTTATAGGTGGCGAGATTCTAGTAGCTTTAAATTTTATTCTTACGATCTTAATAAAAATTTTGAAGAAATTGTTAATTTATTAAAAGATTACAAACCTTCATATGTGGTTAATTTTTCTGCCCAGAGTATGGTAGCCGAAAGCTGGATAAGCCCGGAAGATTGGTTTATGACGAACGTAGTTTCGACTATAAAATTACATGATGTATTGAGAAAAAGTAATTTTTTGAAAAGGTATGTGCATTTTTCTACACCTGAAGTTTATGGAAGCTGCTCTGGATTTGTGAAGGAAGATTTTGTTTTTAATCCGAGTACCCCATATGCTGTGTCAAGAGCGGCTGCAGATATGAGCCTAAAAACTTTTTACAATGCATATAATTTTCCTGTTGTTACAACTCGAGCGGCAAACGTGTATGGTCCTGGCCAGCAATTATATAGAATAATTCCCCGGACTATTTTATTCATATTACTTGGGCGAAAATTAAAACTGCATGGCGGAGGAGCTTCAACTAGATCTTTTATTCATATAAATGATGTTTCAGATGCCACTTATAAAATCATGAAGAATGGAAGGAATGGGGACACTTATCATATTTCAACAAATGAAGTTATATCAATTAGAAATTTAGTTGAGTCTATCTGCAATAAATTAAATGTTAATATTTCAGAGCATATTGAATATGCCGAAGATAGAGTTGGTAAAGACTCAGCTTATCATTTAGATAGTAATAAAATCAGAAATGAGCTTAATTGGTCTGAGGCAATTAGTTTAGACAAAGGTATTAATGATTGCATTGACTGGGTCAATGAAAATTTTGAAACACTAAAAAAACAACCTTTTGAGTATTTGCATAAAAGTTAAATTAATTTAAAAATATGATGAAAAAAAAGATATATATAGCAGGTTCAGGCGGTATGCTTGGTGAAGCTTTTCATGAGATTTTTAGTAGCGATTACGAGCTTAAATGTTCAGACATTGATGTTAATGAAGATTGGCTTTCATATCTTGATTTTCGAGATCTTCCATCGTATTTGGCTAATGTTCGAGCATTTAATCCGGACTATTTGTTTCATCTTGGCGCACATACTGATTTAGAATATTGTGAGTTAAATGTGGATGACACATATTTAACAAATACTATTGCCGTTGAGAATGCTGTATATATTAGCAACACGTTAAATATTCCGATACTTTATATTAGTACAGCGGGCATATTTGATGGCACTCAAGATACCTTCGATGATTGGGATAGACCTAACCCATTAGGCCACTATGCTAGAAGTAAATATGCCGGTGAGTGTATTGTTGAAAAAAATGCAAAGAAATATTTGATATGTAGAGCTGGCTGGATGATGGGAGGGGGCCCAAAAAAAGATAAAAAATTTGTCCAAAAAATTATGGGACAATTGAAAAATGGCGCTAAACAATTATTTATTGTTAATGATAAATTAGGAACGCCGACCTATACCCATGATTTTGCCATTAACACTAAAGTTCTTTTAGAGAGGGAGCTTTGGGGACTTTACAATATGGTTTGTGAGGGAACTACTGGAAGACTGGAAGTGGCAAAGGAAATAATTGAAATTTTAAACTTATCAAAAGAAGTAGAAATAATAGAGGTAAATTCTGATTATTGGAAAAACAAATATTTTGCTGCTCGCCCGGCCTCAGAAAGGCTTATAAATTATAAATTAAATTTGCGTCAATTAAATAAAATGAGAAACTGGAAAGTATGCTTAAAGGAGTATTTAAGTAGATATTATAAAGATTATTTAAATTAATGAATAGTTTATCAATATCAGTTTTAATTCCTGCATACAACAATAATGAAACCCTTCTTAGGCTTCTTAAGTCGCTTAAAAAGCAATCCATTTCTGAAAAATTAGAAATCATAGTCTCCGATGATTGTTCTCCTTTACCTCTTGGTCTCTCTAAAGAATTCTATAACATCAGGAAAAGTCTAAAAATTACATGGTATAGGCAGGAGAAGAATCTTGGTATTTTAGGCAATTTAATTTTTCTATCTAAAAAAGCAAAAAATAAGCATGTCGTATTTGCCCAGCATGATGATTATTATTTTGATAATCTTTTTTTTGAGCGATCTTTAAATATTTTATTGAATCATCCAAATATAGGTATCATTTTTGCAAACTCCACTTTTGAGCATTCTAATAATATATACTTTGATTATTCAAGTGCTGCCCCTCGTCATTTAAGCGGCATTGAATTTAGCAAAATTTTTCAGCGAAAAATTATAACGTCATGGTCATGTGTTGTATTTGATCTTAGTGAGCTAAGTAAATTTGGAGGTTTTGGAAGTAAATCTTATTGCCTGTCCATAAATGAATCCCATAAATTTAATGCATACAACCAGGAAGAAGGTATGGCCTTTATCTATTTGATTGCATTGAATAAGGATATATATATTGATGTTGAATCCGTTTGCGTAAGAGGGCTGCCTTTAACTAGATATAGTCTTGTGAGTAATACTTCAAGTCATTTTTTAAATGACTGCGCTTTATTTATTTATACAAAAGTTATGACTATTCTCATAAAAAGAGGGGCAAAAGGAAGTTTGATTGCCAGGAATATTTTTAATACTCTTTTATTAAGAATAGGACTTCGTCATTACAATGTAAATATATTTAAATTTTCATTAGAAAATAATGTATTTTTAGGTTTTTTACTTCTTTTTGTTGCATATAGATTATTTTTTTTGAAAAACACTTTTAAAAAATTTATATATATTATCCTTAGGAGGCTCAGGTTATATGGGTAAAGAAATTGATTTATTAGTTAATTATCCTAAAGCTAAACGTAATTTAGACGAGAGAGCTGCCACGAAATCAGAAGCAGATAGAGCTATAGCAAGGCAATTTGGTAAGGATTTCTTCGATGGCGATCGTCGACATGGGTATGGCGGTTTTAACTATATGCCAAGATTTTGGCAACCGGTAATTCCGACGTTTAAAAAGTATTGGGACCTAAATTCTCAAAGCTCTGTTCTTGATGTTGGTTGTGGAAAAGGGTTCATGCTGCATGACTTCAAAGAACTTATAACTGGAATTACTATTGCAGGCATTGATATATCTTCATATGCTATTGAAAATTCCATGCCTGATGTAAAACCCTATTTAAAAATTTCAAATGCAATTAATTTGCCCTATCCAGATAAATCTTTTGACTGTGTTATATCCATTAATACTATTCATAATCTAGAGCGTAATGAATGCGCAATAGCACTTCAAGAAATTGAAAGAGTTAGCAGAGGTAAATCCTTTATTACTGTGGATGCTTATAGAAATGAGGCTGAAAAAGAAAGAATGTATGCTTGGAATCTGACAGCAAAAACTATCATGTCCGTTGATGAATGGATTCTTTTTTTTAAAGAAGTAGAATATAACGGCGATTATTACTGGTTTATTCCTTGATATGGATCTTAAATACAAATTATTTGCGAATATGTATCGCATTAGAGCTATTGAGGAAGAGATAGCTAATCGCTACCCTAAAGGTGAGATGCGATGTCCTGTTCATCTTTCTATAGGGCAAGAAGCCGTCCCAGCAATATTTGCCGAAAATGTAGCCCCTAATGATTTTGCTCTAAGCACTCATAGAGGCCATGCTCATTATTTAGCAAAAGGTGGCAATCTTAAAGCGATGATTGCAGAAATTTATGGAAAAGCTACAGGTTGTTCAAAAGGCAAGGGTGGATCAATGCATTTAATTGATCTTAATGTAAATTTTATGGGGACTACAGCAATTGTTGGAAATACTATTCCTGTGGCCGTTGGATTGGCACTTTCTTCTCAACTGAATAAAACAGATCAAATAAGCTGCGTGTTTTTTGGTGACGGCGCAGTTGAAGAGGGTGTTTTTTATGAGTCAGTAAATTTTGCAATAGTAAGAAATTTGCCTGTAATTTTTATTTGTGAGAATAATTTATATTCTGTGTATTCCCCATTGTCTGTTAGACAGCCCAAAAAAAGGCAAATATTTCAGATGGTTGAAGCGCTAGGAATTAAGGCATACTTTGCAGCAGGTGAAGATATTTTTAACGCAAACGATTTGATGAAGAGTATTTTTAATGATGTGAGAGCAGGAAATGGACCAAGATTTTTAGAGTTTTCAACATATAGATGGCGCGAGCATTGTGGCCCTGATTACGATAATAATATTGGATATCGCAGTCAGGAAGATTTTGAAAGCTGGCAATCTAAAGATCCGCTTAATAAGTTACATAATGAATTAAATAAAAATTCAGAGTCTAAAAAAATTATAGACGCAATAAAACAAAATATTCATGTTGAAATTGAACAAGCTTTTTCTTATGCACTTTCTTCGCCATTTCCTTCTCAATCTGATGCCTACAAACATGTTTATGCTGATTAGATAATGACCCAAAAAAAATTCTCCTTAGCTATCAATGACGCTTTAAATCTTGCGATGGAAATTGATCCTGGAGTTATATGTTTCGGTTTGGGGGTTACTGATCCTAAGGGTGTATTTGGCACAACACTTAATTTAGAAAAAAGATTTGGCTCTGATCGTGTATTTGACATGCCAACATCAGAAAATGCTATGACAGGTGTAGCCATTGGAGCAGCATTAAATGGAAATAGGTCCATTATAACCCATCAAAGATTAGATTTTTTCTTACTTGCAATGGATCAAATAATTAATAATGCATCCAAATGGCATTACATGTTTGGAGGGCAAAAATCTGTTCCAATTACTGTGCGTTTAATTATAGGGCGAGGTTGGGGGCAAGGACCGACACATTCTCAAAATCTTCATGCATGGTTTGCACACATTCCAGGTTTAAAAGTTGTAATGCCGACAACACCCGAGGATGCAAGAGG
>Ga0214919_10007436_pt1 | contig 14772 bp, 13 predicted proteins | sample LL1503_MetaG_FD_177994 | JGI IMG/M metagenome (GOLD analysis project Ga0214919, IMG submission 177994) | Freshwater microbial communities from Lake Lanier, Atlanta, Georgia, United States - LL-1503 | ecosystem: Environmental > Aquatic > Freshwater > Lake | place: USA: Georgia | collected... | reverse complement strand
GGATCGGATTTAAACCGCAGCCCTGGCGACCGCAGAGGCACGCGAAGCGTGCCGTAGGTGCGAAGCACCTCGGAGGGAGTAAAGGGCGTGAGGTTTAGAAGGGCGTAGTGCGTAGGGAGTAAAGGGCGTGAGGTTTTAGTAGTTTGATTATGCGTAATCAACTTAGTGTGCACAACTTGTTTGAATTCACTAAGGTACTTTGCCATTAATTGAAAGTCTTCGACCTCCGTGGTCGGCGCAAATACGGGGTCAAGACCTGTGACCATTATCTTTAGTAATGCGGTTAGTATCAATGCACCTAACGTATCTGTAGGGTTTGGAATTTCAATTACGAACATGTTTAAAATCTCAGGGTAACGCGAAATGCTAATTACAAGTTGTTCCAGTGTATGTAGCTGTGATGTTTTTACTGTGTATTAAACTATTACGTATTAAACTATTGAGTATTAAAAAAAATCAAATTTGGCAGATTATCCTATTTTTTCCAGTTTAATAGCAAGTACACCATATTTAGCTTCATCTTCAGGAGTGTAATATTTATAGTATACTTTTACACCATCTTCAATCGTATCTATACCTGGGAGACAGTTTGAAAGTCCTTCTGTTTCTAAATATTCCTTAAATGTTTTATATGAATTCTTACCTACAATTTTCGTTAATACCGAATCGTCGCTATGAATCCATTTAACAATATCACCAATTTTCATTTCTTTAAAATCACCTTTATTTTTACGTCCTTCTATTGTTTTCTTACCAGATTTAATATATCCAAACCATAGGTCACTGACAAATATTGTATATTTGGGTTCAAGATTACTATCATTATTCTTAGACACATCTGATACGATATCAGACCTATCTAATAAGATTTCATCATGTCCAATGATATCAGATATTATATCCAATGATTTCTTGGTATCCATATTTATTAGATGTTCTGATAATTCTAAGAATAATGGTGTTGATTTACTAATAGGAGTGTATGCATCAATTTTTTCATTATGTTCAAAGAATTCATATCCCGTATATGATTCTGAATTTTTTTGATAATAATAAGTTTTATTATTGAAAACTATTTCATTAACTTCAACTTCTTGTTCTTCTATATTTTTACATGGATCAGGTAAATGTAAATCTTGGATAAAACTATTTGTATATAATGGTTTGTCATCAGGCATACATACTTTGCAATTTTTATAATTATTAAATGCACATTCGATTGATACTTCTTGTAATAATGTACGAAATGACATATTTATTTTATAATTAATCACTGCTTTACGATGAAATTGCTCATCAATTGTCTCAGTTTCAATAAGTTTTGTATCTTGAGATATATTCGATCTACTTAACATTCCATCGAATACTTGTTTATTTGCAACTGATATATACAAATATGGTTGAACATTTCGTTGATCAGATGGTAAATGACTATGACTTCCTAGACGAATACCACGAGATTTAACTTGATCTTCGCGTGCTTTATCCCAATATGGTTCCATTATATGAACTTGTCGTACACCGTGAAGATCCAGTCCTTCAGCACCAGTTTTCGATATTAATAATACTTTAATAATATCCCCATTGATGTTTTCTGGTGAATTTAGAATTTTCTGAATTTTTTCTCTTTCAATCGTATCTATTTCACCCGAAATAATAGCATATTTATTTGTTTTAATCGGTTCAATCGGTTCATCTTTACCTAATTTTTCAAGTAATGCAACAAGTAATATAGATTTAATTCCATAAAATGGTGTATATAATATATATACATTCTTAATAACATTAATATCCCATATCATAAGTGTATTAACATCAAATGAATCATACCAAATACGGAATTTAATATCTTTAATAATATATGGGCTAATATTAAGTCCGCTATATTTTTCGGAAACTTTTTTCCAGTTTACAAACCCATAATATTCACATAAAATACGATCTTCGGCACTAATATCGGTCGGACATAATGTATATTCTTTTTCAAATTTATCTATATCCGCAATATTTGATAGATGCAGTATCTTTTCTTCATCAATATCATACCCTATTACCGCGTTTAAATTTAAATCAACTCTATCAGGAAGATTCTTTGATGCCCAATCATACCATGACATAGATTCATTAAATCCAACCGTTGATAACCATTCAACATTATCATTATCACTATGTGGTTTTGTCTGTATCATATCTGATATGTTAAATTTCATATGTTTTTTATAATCAGTAATTGAATTAGTTAGAAAATTAAATGTTTTATTTTCGACATTTTCTTTTATTATATTATGCCATAAATCGGCAGATTTAAATGCAATATATTTAATTCCAGCTGTTTCAGCAACTGCAGTAATAGAATAAAATAAATGTTTATTTGCAAGTCCATCTATAGACATATCTGTATTATCTGGAGTTACTTTGCGTTGAAAATGTCGACTCATTATGATATTTGCAATTTTTGTATTATAAATTTCATTACCACCAACTTTATTATCTGATAAATAGCTAGAATATCCTTCCTTTTCTAAATATTTCGCAAATGTTTTTAGTCCACCAGCATTTACAAATTGTGAATATACAACCGCGATACCCGGAGACTTTTTTATATTTTCTACTATTTTACACATCTTTTCCGAATTATCACAATTATAATTACCACCACTCGTAGACCCATTAAGCTCATCTGGCAGGATATCATTATCATATGCTTTTGCAAAGTTGCTGATAGTTCGTGATTTAACATGATAAGTACTTCCTTTTTCAGCTGATGCACTCGGTAATGACATAGGTTTTGACATTATAACACGATCAGAACCTTTAAATGATGATCCTTTTTCCCCAGATTCTTTTTCTCGTGCTAATAAATATTGTTGATATTGATATGGTGACATTTCAATATTTTCTATAATTGTCGGATATTCTTCCGGAAATTCATCAGATTTAGCTGTATCACCAATCGGTACAAATGATACCATTCCTAAGAGACGATTTGATAATTTATCTTTATTTTTAATATATCCGAAATTAGTAATATCTTGCATATTATTATATACATAACTACGTTGAAATATTTCATATTGCGATGGTAGAATTTCATAACCCATTAACATATTAAAACATGCGACTAATTCGAATGGTGATTTTGCAGCAGGTGTACCTGTTAAGAATAATATACGCATATTTTTGGTTGCCATTACCATATTATATAATTTTCGTGCATTAGTAGAATCATTATTACTATTAATAATTCCACGAAATAAGTTATGTGCCTCATCAACAATCAATAATTTATTACTAAGATCATTAACTGCTATTTTAGATACTTGATCATGCATATTATATGCATCTAATGACACGAAATTAAATTTATTAATAATATCATCTTGTAATTTCTTAAGTTCTTCACCAACTAAATTAGGATGTAATATTTTAATATATTGCTCAATCGTACCACTAAAGTTTTTCTGCAAAGATTTAGGAAGTATAACAACCGGTTTAAATTTATCTATTAAACCAATTGCAGTTGATACAGCTAATAAAGTTTTACCAACTCCCATTGCATGATAAATAAGTAATCCACGTGAATTATTTTTATTACCAATTCCATATTCTGGATTAGTCATAATACCCCGTACTAGGTATTGATAATATTTAAGTCCTTTGGCAATTAATGTTTCTTGATCACCAGATGTATCTTTTGAATATTTAAGATATTCGTCATATAAAGTTTTTAATTTTGTATTAACTTTAATCGGATATGATGTTGAATTATTTTTCAATACATTATCTAAACTAAAAACCTCACGCCCTTTACTCCCTACGCGGCGCTGCGCGCCGACTTCGGTCGCCAGGGCTGCGGTTTTAATCCGATTCGGTATAGCCGGGTTGAGCCGCAGGCTTTTTTCGGATTGAACAGCAGGGCTTTTTTTCGGATTGAACTGCAGGGCGGCGCGAAGCGCCAAGCCCGTGAAGTTCAAGCAAAGCGCCAAGCCCGTGAAGTTCAAGCGAAGCGCCAAGCCCGTGATGTTCAGTGCGTAGCACGTGCAGCCGTGAGGGTCAAGCGCTGCGCGCCGACTTCGGTCGCCAGGGCTGCGGTTTTAATCCGGGGACGATATATGTGGGATATATGTGGGATAAATGTGGAATATATGTGAGATATATATGGGATATACGTGGGATATATATGGGATATATAAAACTTGGCACTAATTTTATTAAAAAGTTATGTCGATTAATATCTAACACAATAAATATGAACTTAATATAATTAATACATATAAATATATTTAAAAATGTATTAAAAAATAATATATGCTTTCTTCCACATATTAAGTTCATATTTATTGTGTTAGATATTAATCGACATAACTTTTTAATAAAATTAGTGCCAGGTTTTATATATCCCATATATCCCACATTTATCCCACATTTATCCCACATTCTGATCACATTTAGCATCCCCGGATTAAAACCGCAGCCCTGGCGACCGAAGCAACGGAGCCCGAAGGGCGCAGTGCGTAGGAAATCGGATTAAAACCGCAGCCCTGACGACCGCAGAGGAACGCTACGCGTTCCGTAGGTGCGAAGCACCTCGGAGGGAGTAAAGGGCGTGAGGTTTTTTGTAAAGGGCGTGAGGTTTAGGATTGAGTAAATGGCATGAGATTTTAGTAGAGATTATAGATCATGATGTTGATAGGTTTATGTACCATAGTAGTGTTATATGCGAAATTTGAATTTTTTATGTCTTAATATTTATAAACAATGTACTGGGCTCAATATCGTGATACACTAGGTTTGAGCCAAGCTGTGTTTGACAATGTCGAATAGACGCAACTCGACTATCGGTGCAAACGTACATTGCACTGTGACATACGTACATTGCACTGTGACATACGTTGGTAAGGGTTTCGTTCCTGGCTTGATGATTCCCGGCTATCCGGTAGCACGACTGAGCGTCAAAGACACCGGACATAACCCGATAATTGCGGAAACAAAAAAAGCTGCTGTAACATCGAAAGCGGCTCCGTATATCTTCTTTACGGGTACGGAGACTAACCAAATCGCCTTTGTAAGTGAGCCAACCTACGTTTTTATCAAGAACAACACTGCACCGACTCTTTTGCAGTCAAACCGTGTTTCATTTACACTGCATCAGATTGTGCATCGCTTCCAGCAACAACATGTGGTTGAAGTGCTTGTTTCGACCATGAAAGGTTACAAGTATTTGATCAATCGGAACAACTTGCATTTGATTGTTGATAAGCTTACAGTGTTGAATATGATGTAAGTTGTAATAACATGTGTTCTAATTTTTTATGTTAAATTTGATTTTTTTAACATTAAAAAAATTATAGTATATTTTCAGAATACCACATGCATCCGTGTGGATCATACATCATGTCCAATAATGAATATGATGAATGTGATGATGAACGCGAACGCGATGATGCAGATGATGAATTCGATTATGAACTCCCATATTCATACAAAATATATTTTAAAGCTATGCAAGCCAAAATGGTTGAATTATATGTTAATTTGATTGATGAAATTAAAGAATATAAGGGAGAAATGGAAAATTTACGAGCTGAGTATAAACATGAAACAACAAATACTCAAAGTTATAAACGTGTTAATGAATCAACAAAACTTCGGGCATCTAAATTATATGATTCAGCCTATTCAAATCTAGATTATGTACATAATCAATTTAAACAAACAATGCGACCATATCTAATTGAATTACTTAGAATTCGAGATCATTATATCAAATTAGCAGAAGACGAAGATCCAGATATTATAGCCAAAGCTAAAAAACCAGAGTTAGTTAAATCTTATAAATCTGTACATGGTGGAGATGCAATGCGATTATGTCAAATATCAATTAAGGTACAACATGATTATATATCAACTGTGACACGTATTAAAAAATTATTTACTATTATTTAGTAGGAAGTGTTTACTACAACCTACGCATATATTTTTTGTAACAACTATTCTTAGAAACACTGAGAAATTTTACACTACCAACGCCACTTGCCAGTGTGTCCTGAGTACAGAAACCACCCTTCTTGAGTGTTTTACAAACTGTTTAATAATCAACGGTTGCTCCCATTGGGACCCATTGGCTGCCCCCATACGTTGTCGCACAGCAATTCGGCAGCTTCGATGGCTGCCACGTTGGCTGCTTTGGCCGCGTCGGCAGCTTTGGCGGTAGCTTCGGCCGCTTCGGCAGCTTTGGTCACGTTGGCCACGTTGGCCGCTTTGGCCACGTTGGCCGCTTCGTCAGGTGTAGCGTTAACACAGGGCACATCTGTGACATCTCTGCCATCTCCGGGAACGATGTATTTGTTCTCGGTGAGCCACTCTCGCAACTGTATTTTATTGGCATCCGGATCCACGTCTTCGATTTCCTCGTTCTTGTACGCGATCTTGTAGGTCTCGCCGGTCTCGCCGGTCTCGGTATGTGCGGTTGCCGACATCGTGTTGAAAACGTACGAATCTGGGGTATCAATTCAGTATTTTTGAATTGATATGATTAATAATTATTAGAATAGAATAATTCAAATTTGGCAATTTATAGAAAACACCCGATTTCACGCATTTTCTAATGTAGTAATTCGAGTAATAGCAGTTGTTAGTAATGACTCTAATACATCAATTCGGGCTTGTAGCGCAGATGTTGCATCTGTACTGGATGTGAAACGGGAATCAACAGTCTCGAATCTCGAGTTAACAGTGTTAGATAAACTATCTAATCCGAGTTTAACACCTTTAACACCAGCAAGTGCAACCCCACACATATCTCGATCAGCAATACTAAGTTGATCTTTATCAGATGGGAATAACCGATTAAAATCTTGAGCAACCGGACCAATACACTTAATCCCCGAAGGTGATTCTTTAAAGTTATAAGTATAAATTGGCATTTCCATAATTTTATCTAATGTATCGGAATAAGTATGTTCGATTAAATTTTCTTTTAAGTTAATATCTGATGATGATGCCCATGCATACCCAGTAGCACTATTTACAGCCGCAGCTGGTGCATTTGATCCAAAATTAATTCTAAATGTACCTGTACCAGAACACCAAAATGTAGTACTGCCGCTTTCTTCACTACTGAGTAATTCATGTTCAACTGATGTTCCAGATGTATTATCTCCATTCCAAAGAAATGAGAAGCTTTGACTAACAGTTGCATTAGTGCCTAATGCAAGTGTATTTCCACTAGATGCAATATTTGATTGTCCAATTGCAACTGAATTATGTCCAGATCCAGATGAATTTGTATTACCAATTAAAATAGGACTATTACCGGTACTGGTTGTATTATTTTTACCAATCGCAATCCCCCATTGTGAATTTATATTAATTGTATTACCTTGACCAATTGCAACCGGAGTAGTACCAGTTGTCGAATTCGATACTGAATTCCCATTTCCAATAGCAATTGCGTTTATACCACTTGCTATATTATTTAATCCTATTGCAGTTGAATAGTTATGAGTTCCAGTTGTGTTTCCTTTTCCGAAAACACATGCGTAGGTACCCGATCCAATAGTATTGCTAGTACCGACCACCGTACTATTATTAGAGCCAATGTCGATATCATTACTAGTACCAATAGAAACACTTTCTCCGCCAGCTGACGAGTTTGAATGACCAATTGCAACGGAATATTCTCCACTTGCGGTATTAGAATTCCCTACTGCGAATGAATTTGATCCACTTGCAGTACTATTTCTTCCGAGTGCACTTGAATAAGTTCCGCGATTTGCATTGTCCCATTGGGAAGAGTTCGCGGTTCCAGCTCGGAATGCACCTTTTACTTTATCAAATAACATTCGGTTATCTTTGGTTATAACAGAACTATCATCGTCTAATCGATCTGATCCTACTACAAAACTTGTAATACCAATACTATATCCAGGAATAAGTTCATTTGGGCCGATTAGACTGGTTGTAGGCGCTGTAAGACTATCTGCAGTAACTTTAAATGCGCCGCCTAAATTATTTCCGGTTTTTAATTGCTTGATATATAATTTTTCATCTGACATGTTTCAGTAAAGAATTAAGATATGTATAAATATATTAGCTTTATAATATTATAAAAATATATTATATAATATCAAATATGTCTAGACAACAATTATCGCTAAATTTATTGAAAAGTACTATTAATTATGAATTATATAAAGAAACAGGTAAAATAAGAAAATTAAAATGTGAAAAATCAACAGATTATATTATCAAACAATTTGTATATCTGAGAAATAATATAAAAATAATAATAAAAATACTTAATCAATTATTTTATAATATTGGATATTTACCATGTCAACATACTACCATCATTCAGGATAGGCCTGAATTAAATGATCATAACGAGACTACTGAATATAATATACAGATACAATGGCCAAATAAATATAATAAAACACATATGTGTGTAATAAAAGGATATTTTCATTATAAATTAGATATTATCCAGTCAGATAAAGATCGATATATTGAAGATACAAATAAAAAAATACCAGATAATTTAGATATATGTATAACTATGCAAATGGGTATATTATATGATACTATTCTACCAGATATATATGAAAAAATAAATCAAGTTATATTTATTGATAAGAAACCTAAACTATATCAAGATATGATTTGCAATATTAATCGTATGATGTTATATCCAAAAAAATATAAAATACCTAAATATTTACAACATTTAATTATCGATTTACACACGCATCTCCGCGTTACGCGGGTTCATGGTTCTGCATATTTGGTAGAATAATATCCTCAACTCGTAGACCAATAACTGCCAAATATGGCAGAATAGTGTATCATAATATGTGGAAAGATTTACTGCCATATTTTGGCGAATAGTGTACTGTAATATGCGGAAAGATTGCTGCGCCAATCCGGCAGGATAGTATCTAAAAAGCAATTATATTATTGATTAAATTTATAAGGTATATTTAAGAGAAAATGAATCACCTCTACGAATTAAGAAATTCAAACATTTTGCATCAACAACTAATTCAACCAGTGTAGTCGGGGTAATAGTAGTTGCATTTGTATATGTCAGATAAAATTCGCGAGCTGTTGAAAGATTAAAATATCCATTAGGATTAGATTGACTTGAATATACATTAAATGGAACATGATATGCAGATTTATCTTTATTAGATACAATACTAGTTTTTTCGAAATATCTTTGTGGTAAATATTGCGAATAAAATGAACTCGGGGCATCTGGAAATAATGTCATTGTTTGCGCTGTGATATTAAATTGGTTGATAATTATATCTAGATTATCAATATCTTTACCTTCTCTATGTAATAATTGACCAAAACCAGTACCTGAATCATATGATATAATTGGTACTCGAATTGCAGTTGCTGCAGTATATGTTTTAATTTTTCCAAACATACACCATCGATCTAAATCATCTTTATTATTTATACTTCTGAATCCAATACGTAAACTCTCAACTGGGAATTTTAATTGATTTAATAAAATAGAATCAGCGGACATATTAAGTATTTTTGTTTGGGACTTATGACATCTAAATAAATTAAAATCAGTACGCGCACTGTAAATATCTGAAATATAATTATCAACATATATATTATTAACATATAATTCAGCTGTAAAATCAACATGACTAATCGGTAAGGTTGTTGTAACTGGAATAGTATCATTTGTAGCATCTGGAGTAAATGCACCAACCATCATACTTAATGATGCTATAGTTATTACAATTTTACGATTAGTATTAGGTACTAATTCATTAAATAAAACATCACCTACATCATTGCAAAAGCTAAAATTTAATGGAATCCAAAGATCAGTAGGTGGATGATATGGTTTTAATGTCTGTAATCCATTTTTATATCGAACAACATTTGTATATCCATTTGAATTAAAACATTCTACTTCTTGTGTTACAGATTGGCCCATACCTAAGTCCCATGCAGTCCTGCGATCTTCAGGAATATCAAATTTATCTGTGAATAACATGTTATCAACATTATATTCGTCAATAATTTTACTATCTGATATAAATTGTACACGTTGAAGTAGTCGCATACCAGGCTTCGCACACCATCTATATAATGTATCTGTTATAGTTGCAGTTGGTGATCCTAATGCACCTAATTGAATATGTATAACCATATCACTTGTAAATGTACCATAAATCGGAAATTCGAATGAGAGTGTGTTTGATATTGAACTAGTAATTGATGCCTGTCCAGTAGATTTGACAACTGTATAATTTGATGATAATGCGACATATGGCTTATAATGTGCAGTTAAATAATTCACATGTGTTTTTTCAATATCAGCAAAGGTAGGTACAACTATATTATTTGTACCATTTGATATATTTTTTGATATATTATCAGCTTGAATTGCAGCAAGACGTTGTTGTAATACAGATGATGCAGTTAATAATCTATCATTTCTTTCATCATCTTGTACTAACTTAAAATTACCAACATTGGTTGTCATATATAAATTTTGTGTTTTAAAATAACAATATATAATTATAGTAAAAATATATAAAACAAAATATAAAATATACAAATTGAAATATAAATAGATTTATATATTATATTAAAAAACCATTAAAATATAGACTTAAATAAGCTCTGTATATTTCATAATGATTACTGGGTATATAACTCCATTAGGTATTAAAATAAATGAGAAAAAACTATTAGATAGATTAGGTGATCGTGCTAAATTGAATAAATTGATTAAGGCATTAACAGTCAAAGAAAAACCATTACCTGGGCGACCACGTACATATAATACACGAACTGCTTATCGAAGGATGGATAATAGTATTTATGTTCCGAAAGCTAAAGCGGATACATTCCTAAAAAATAAAATAATCAATGATATTAAACAATCAAAAAATTATAATATTCCTATAAGTCGAACTATTGGTGTATCTGAAGATAATATAAAATGGGAAATTGCACGATCATTTTATGATTATCAAGTTATAGCTGCCGAATATATTGTCGAGAATTATTATCATAAATTACATAATATAGCATATGTACATATGGATACCGGGGTAGGTAAGACATGTTTTAGTATCGCAGTTTCTTCAATGTTAAAAGGTCCGACATTTATAGTCGCACCGACTGATAAACTCCGTAATGATTGGATTGAAGAATTTAAAACAGTATTTCCAAATCTAATTGTTAATGCATATAAAAATTTACCTAAAAAATTATCTGCAAAAAGTAAAAAAAAAGAGTTTAATTCTACTAATAGTGATATTGTCGTAGGTGTAATCAATACAGTTTGTAAAAAAGATGTTGGATTCTTTGAAGGTTACCGATTAGTCATAATCGATGAAGCACATGAATTATATTCACCTACAAAAATGGACTTATTATGGCTATTACAAGAAGCTGAAAATGTTCTTATGTTATCAGCAACCCCAGATTCAGCAATTCATGGATTAGATAAAATTGTATATCATTTTGCAGGTAATCCTATTTATGTAGCAAAGGATATCCCAGGTATTAATATTGATAAGAGTATATTTATGGGACGTGTCCGTGAGATAAATTATTATGGTCACCCAGATCATTGTGAAGTCGTATTATCTGAAGCCGGCACGATTAATTCAATGGGAACAATCGGTAATCTTCTTAAAGACCCATATCGGTTACAACTTGTTGTTCATGAAATTAAACAGATTTATAATTCTCATAATACACTATCGCCGGATCTAATGTTAGAAATGGGTATCGGACCCCGTCCATTAAATGTAGCATCAGAAAAATTCCCAGAAAATGAGATTAGAACACATAGTATATTCGTATTTGCTGAATTACGGAGCTATTTAACTATATTGAGAGATGAATTACTTAAAAGTTTCTCAGCTGATGAAATTGATATTCCGGAATTAATGGATACAGATGAATCTATATCTGAATCAACTGAAATCGGTGTATTACGCGGTGGTGCATCGGTTAAAGATTGTGAATTGGCTAAACATGCCCGAATTGTATTAACGACGTATGGATATAGTCGACGTGGTGTATCATTAACAAATATGACTACACTTATACTTGCATCACCGCGTAGAAATGGATTACATCAAATTGTGGGTCGTATTACCCGATCTGGATCTGATCAAAGTATAATACGCCAAGTTATCGATATTAAAGATATGTGCTCACCATTAAAAAATCAAAATAGTGAACGTCGTAAAGTGTATAAAGATCGAAAATATCCGATTTATATAGTCGAACACGAATATGAAGGAGATCTAAAAGATATACCTGGGATTGGTGCTGAGAAACATGTTAAAAAATAAACAGTATATTCAAATATTTCATCGCACCAAGGTAATCTATTTACTTGGATTTAATGAACTTCAATAAAGATGTAAACAACACGAAGAGCTCAGGTAAGCTATTTGACCCTGTGATTTCGATTTCATCATGTAACTTACCATTTGTATTAAATAGAGCAATCTCGTATGTAGGACAGCAGTTTGCGTTACCTCGGAAAGAGATACTGTATAACGAGTCCTTGATTGTAACACGAAAATTATTTTTTGCTGTTACTGGCCCAATTTTCATATAGAGCTCGTTTTGTTTAACATATTCTAAGAGTTGTGCATGCAGATGACGAGCAATGGTTTGCTCATTTTCTAAATCTTTTAACTCATTTTCTAAATCTTTTAACTCATTTTCTAAATCTTTTAACTCATTTAAAAGATTTAAATTTTTTTCATCTTGTTTAAGCCGCGATTTGACTTGTTCAATCAGTCCTTTGGTGTGGTTAATATAACTATCCATATTAAAATCAATTTAGGAATGAGTATTTTTTATCTGTGGATGGAATACTAGATAATTTGCTTTATAAACAATAGAGTATAAAAAAATTCAAATTTCATAATTTGATTTATTCCATTACTATTTTTTCAAAATATCCCAAATATTCAGAAATTGCAGTCTTAGGCCAATGATCATATGACATATATGGAGTAAATAGCGCATATGCATGGCTTAGAACAATAGTAGCAATGAGCTTTGTATTTGTTCGATTAATTGCAACACAATAATAAAAGGATGTCATAGCTGAGACCATTGGTCCAAATAAATCATTAATTGTCGTGCACAATATTGGGAATTTAAACGGACTTACATCAATAGACATATTACCAATTCCGATACCCACAGCATCTTTAATTTGGGTAGGATTCATCTGTTTAAATAGATTTACTACTTGTTTATGCCCAGCCAATGTAGCTGTTAAATACATATCGGAATTTGTCATTTTATAGATAAATTTGATATATAAAATTTGATTATAATATGTATAAATATATAATAATTCAAATTTTACAAATAGGATATTATTGTTCTGCAGAATAATATTAGCATTATTCTATAGAATAATATTAGCATTATTCTATAGAATAATATTAGCATTACTGTTAAAATTGGTAGAATCGTATTCCGCAATATACGGACAGATTGCTACACCCATCTGGTAGGATATAATCAGGATACAAAATGTGTCGATGTTGTATTTTGCATTGTAATGGGAAATGCCATAAACAAAAAACACGAGTCGTTAATAATGATGGTAAATCTATATATCCAGGACATTGTAATACTGCCGAAATTTGTATAAAAGGTTTATCTAAAGAGAAATTAGAAATTGAGTTAAAAAAATTTGAAAAACGAGAAAAATCAAATGATGGTGATATCGATGAAGTTGATGGTACATTAATTTATGTTTGGGCTGCAGTAGTGTGTGATGAGTGTGATAGAACTATGAAAGGTACCTGTTTCTATAGCATACATAAACAAAGATATAATATTGCGAGATATTTTGATTATTGTATACCATGTTATAATAATATTATTATAAAGAATGATCCTACACCTATCAATTGTATTTTATGGACATCGTTAAAATGTCCATATGGTGGACCAGATGCAATTTTAGATAGTGAATATATGACAGATAGTGATAGCGAATAGTGATAGTGAATATATTATAACAAATTTGAAAACTTATATTTTATTATAGTATATAACAATATTATAGAATACATATATGTCAAACACAATATCTCAACAACATATTGACCCGATAACATATATGATCATATTCGATGAATATACCAATATGTTGACATGTACTATTATATATAAATGTAAAACTCAGATATGTCCATTATATAATAAAATCGGGACATTAACCCGATGCACTGGATGTGGACATTATCGTAAAATGGTTAAACTCTATAAACCTAATCCGCCAATATTTTCTGTTGTTTAAATATATATCTAAACCTCACGCCCTTCTAAACCTCATGCCCTTTACTCAAAACCTCACGCCCTTTACTCCCTCCGAGGTGCTTCGCACCTACGGAACGCGACGCGTTCCTCTGCGGTCGTCAGGGCTGCGGTTTTAATCCGATTCACTACGCCCTACGCACTGCGCCCTTCGGGCTTTGGTTGTTAGGGCTGCGGTTTAAATCCGATTGCTTCGGTCGCAACACACGAAGTGTACGTTCTTCGAACACGCGGTTTAAATTCGATCCTAATATTATCCAATCGGATTGAACTGCAGGGCTTTTTTTCGGATTGAACTGCAGGGCGGCGCGAAGCGCCAAGCCCGTGAAGTTCAAGCGAAGCGCCAAGCCCGTGAAGTTCAAGCGAAGCGCCAAGCCCGTGAAGTTCAAGCGAAGCGCCAAGCCCGTGAAGTTCAAGCGAAGC
>Ga0214919_10007435_pt1 | contig 14773 bp, 16 predicted proteins | sample LL1503_MetaG_FD_177994 | JGI IMG/M metagenome (GOLD analysis project Ga0214919, IMG submission 177994) | Freshwater microbial communities from Lake Lanier, Atlanta, Georgia, United States - LL-1503 | ecosystem: Environmental > Aquatic > Freshwater > Lake | place: USA: Georgia | collected... | reverse complement strand
GCGAAATTGTCCGCCCGGAAATCAGCGCCTATCTCATTGATTCATTTCTTGGTGAAACAATTGATCCAGTTCAAACAACGCAAGTTGGTCCATTCAACGCCACGGATGCCACGCAAAATCAGGTCGCATTTCGCTACCCCGGTGATACATGCCTGATGTTGCTTCTTGATGGCCACGTTCAAACCGAAACTTCATGGGCCAACTTTTTTGAGCTTGAAGGCGGGTCCAATGATCGCAACGACAACGGCACGCTGAAGGACACCACAGCTGGCGGCGATCCAGGCAGGGGTGTTCGATTTCGCCACCTTGATATGCGCTAGGCCGCCAATTGAAGCTCTAAATCGCCTGCGCTGACCAAAAAGCCCTGTTTTTAGATCAAAAACCCCTATTTTGCCAAAATTTTGGTAAATATCATTCAATACCTTACTTACTAAGGCATTCCTACTTGGGCTAATTGGCGAGCTGTTCTGGACTCTTCCAATCCGCTCAAACCTTGGAAAAATCTTACGCGCCACGGATCGACCGAACGGGATCATCCACATGCTTTCCCCCACTTGACCCACGCAAAAAAATCTGTACCCTTTAACACTCACCGCCCGTTTCTACGGGCGGTTTTTAATCGGTAACTGCCCCCGTAGCTCAGTGGTAGAGCACACCCTTGGTAAGGGTGAGGTCGAGGGTTCAATCCCCTTCGGTGGCTTAGACGAATTCGATGTTCAATCGAATGTCAGCCGAAATGAAAGTCGTTTGAGCACGAGCTCAAACGCAGTCGCCCGAGCGACTTGACGAACCTTGTCGGAACAGTTCCGACGCGTCGAGTTTCTCAAAGTCTGTTGGATTGGAGCAATGTCATGGCCAAAGAAAATTTCAATCGCACAAAACCACACGTCAATGTAGGCACGATCGGACACGTCGATCACGGTAAGACAACCCTCACCGCGGCAATCACCGCAGTTCAAGCCGCTAAAGGTCTGAGCAAAGCCGTCGCATACGACGCCGTTGCCAAGGCCAGCGAAAGCGAAGGCCGCCGCGATCCAACAAAGATCGTGACCATCGCCACAAGCCACGTTGAATACGAAACCAAGACTCGCCATTACGCGCACGTTGATTGCCCAGGCCACGCCGATTATGTGAAGAACATGATCACCGGTGCCGCGCAAATGGACGGCGCAATTTTGGTTGTGAGCGCAACCGACGGCCCGATGCCGCAAACCAAGGAGCACATTCTGTTGGCGCGCCAAGTTGGCGTTCCAGCGCTTGTTGTGTTCTTGAACAAGTGCGACCTTGTTGATGACAAGGAATTGCTTGAGTTGGTTGAAATGGAAGTTCGTGAATTACTCACCAAGTACGGATTTGATGGCGACAAGATTCCAATTATTCGCGGCGCCGCTTTCCCAGCTCTGAGCAATCCAACAGACGCCGAGAAAACCAAGTGCATTTCCGAGCTTATGGACGCAATTGACACGCACATTCCAGAGCCTGTTCGTGAAACAGACAAGCCTTTCATGATGAGCGTCGAAGACGTGTTCAGCATCAAGGGTCGTGGAACCGTGGCCACTGGTCGTATTGAGCGCGGCATCATCAAGGTCAACGATGAAATTGAAATCGTTGGTTTGCGACCAGACACGCGCAAGTCAATTGTGACCGGCGTTGAAATGTTCCAAAAGACGCTCGATGAAGGTCGCGCTGGTGACAACGTTGGTTGTCTCCTTCGTGGCGTTGAAAAAGCCGACGTTGAGCGTGGTCAAGTTCTCTGCAAGCCAGGAACCATCAAGCCACACAGTCAGTTCGAAGCGGAAGTTTATGTTCTGAAGAAGGAAGAGGGTGGTCGATCCACATCTTTCATCTCTGGCTACAAGCCACAGTTCTACTTCCGTACTTCAGACATCACCGGTCGCATTGAGCTCATCAAGGAAGGCGTTGAGTCGAAGGACTTGATGTGCATGCCTGGCGACAATATCACCATGCGCGTTGACCTTGAAGGCAAGGGCGTCGCTATGGAAGTTGGAACACGTTTCGCCGTCCGTGAGGGTGGTCGAACCGTGGGTTCAGGTGTTTGTACGAAGATCAATCTGTAAGTTTTATTCCGTCTGTTCCCGCTGACCACGTGTCGGCGGGAACAGATGGAATTATCAAAGGCCTCAGGCCTGGAGTTTGTCATGGCTAAAAAATCTCTCGATCGCGAATATGTTTGGCTTCAATGCACCGAAACCGGTGACTTGAATTACCGCACCGAAATCCGCGTGAAGGGCGGAATTTCCGAACGAGTGAAAGAAGGCTTTAAAAAGTTTTCGCCACGACTTCGCAAGCACACCCTTCACAAAATCAAGCGCAAGTAAGGATCTCAATCTTTGCTCACGCATAAACGTCGGTAGCTCAGCTGGTAGAGCAGCGGATTCCAAATCCGCAGGTCGCGGGTTCGATCCCCTCCCGGCGTGTTTGACAGCCTGTTGGTCGGCGTGTTTGGCGTTACTCATTCATTTTGAAAGTTCAATATGGCAAGCGCAATTAAAAAATTTGGTCAAGGCTATTGGACCCGAGTGATGTCCGTTGTTGGCTTTGGTTTGGTGGCCGTGCTTGGCGCAATTTGGCTTTGGCGCATGTTGGAAACTGTTAACGTGGGCTTTCCCGCCATCTATCTTGCCAGCGGCGTGGCCGCATTATTCTTGGCCATTATTGGCGCCGCCATCTGGTGGTTTGTGGGTTGGAACACCCGCAGCGTTGACTTTCTTGTAGCCACTGAAGGCGAAATGAAAAAAGTGAATTGGTCCACCAGGCACGAGCTTGTTGGAAGCACGGTTGTGGTGATCTCGGTGGTCATCATCATCTCACTGTTCTGTTGGTTGTTTGACTTTATCTTTTCAACCCTGTTCGTCTGGATGAAAGTTTTGGACATGAGGAGCTGATCGACATGCTGTCAGAAGAATCACCAAATAACGAAAATCATGATGAAGCCAGCGGCGATGCCGCGGCCAAGACCAAAAATCTTTCCGCTGGACTGAGCGCGCTTCGAAGCACCGGTCCATTGAAGGGCGGCGTGGCCACAAGTCGCGCGTATGAAGCTGCGAGCACAAAGAACAAGGGCACGCCAATGTTGGCGCCACCAACAATGTCCGCCGCGGAAATGACCGCCAACGGAACGCTCACACCAGTGGATCCCGACAGCGAGTTGCCGATGTATCGCGACGGCATGGATTGGTTCGTGCTACGCGTCGCAAGCAACAAGGAAAATTCCGTTCAGTCAACGCTGGAGCGCAAGGTTCAAATTGAAGGCATGAAGCATTTGGTTGGTCGCATCATGGTGCCAACCGAAAAGACCAAGACCATCAAGGCCGGCAAGCAACGCGTGACGGAGACAAAGTTGTATCCCGGCTACGTGTTTGTTGAAATGAAGTTGGAGCCGGACGGACGCATTCCGCAAGACGTGTTTTTCTTGATCAAGGAAACAACGGGCGTGGGCGATTTCGTTGGTACAGCTGGTCGGCCAACGCCAATGGCGCCACCAGAAGTTGAGAAGATGTTGTTTGACAGCAAGAAGCCTGATGAATCACCGACCGTGCGCATGGAGTTTGTGAAGGGCGACGCGGTTGTGATCAAGGAAGGTCCGTTCCAGAATTACGAGGGAACGGTGGACGAAACATTGCCTGAGAAGGGCTTGGTTCGCGTGTTGGTTACCATCTTCGGTCGTCAGGCTCCTGTTGAGCTTGAGTATTGGCAAATTGCCAAGGCTGAAAAGTAAGCACCGGGTTACATCGTATTTGAAATGGGAGCAGCTCTTATGCAACGAATCGGATCCACATTTGTGCTCGCAATTGTGTTTGCCTCTGCTCTGATTATCGCGCTCACGGGTTGCACCGCTGGCGCCACCTATCCACCAACTGCTGGCAGGACAACGCTTTCTCCATCTACTCCACCATGCCCGCAACTTATGGCCAGCGGTTTGCGCTATGCGCAACAACGTCTTGCGCCAGCCGGTGAAATTCTTGTTTTCAATTTGCCTCCGCAAACAGCGCAATATGTTTGGGATGATGTTGCATTAAAGCTTGGTGAAGGTTCGCGCCCTATGACTGCGAGTGACACCACAGGCATGACGCTGCAACAACTTCGCCTCAATGGCAGCGTGGCGGAAGTTGATGTGATCTACGTCACCACCGAGGGTGTTTGGCAAATGGCAACTGTGCATTTGGAAGGCGCATTCGGTGTGGAATTTCGTCCGTCATTTGTGCAGCGTTGGCTGATTCCAGTGGAAAAGCCAGCGTTCAATCCACCTCTTGTTGGATCTTTTGACGATGCTCCGGAGTCGCCTGTTTCGTCGCCAATTATTCCAAGCACGCCAACTTCCGCTGTTTCCACAGATCCAGCGCCTCAGCACTGATTTGACGAAGCGCTCGGAACTTTTGCCGCTCTTTCGTAGCATCTGAGTGTGAAACCGCACTCGCCCGCATCCAAGTTGATTCATAATTTATTGCATCAAGAATGCGAGTCGGCGCACAGAAGATTGGCGCAAGCCATGGGTGGCGCTGAGCGTGATCAAGTAGAGGGCATTCGCGGATACAGGCGAGCCGTAAAAAAAATTCGTTGCGCGTTGCAATTAACCGCGGGAGGTTTGGGTTTGGAAAAACGCAAAGAGCTCGATGCTCAGTGGGCGTCGTTGGCGCGGCGACTCGGAGTTATGCGGGACAGGGACGCGCGCGATAAAAAGATCAATGAAATTATTTCGCTGTTGCCAGTTCATGCGCAAGAAGGCGCGCGCTTGGCATGGGTTGCCGCACGCGGGCTGTTTGGTGGAACAATGCAGGACGCGGAAATTCAGGATCCGCCCACGGTTCATCAGAAAAATTTTCCGGGGCAGCGCAATGCAACTGCGCCAAAAATAGAGCCGGCGCTTTCTAGCCATGATCGACGCGAAGTGCTTGAAGGTTTATCCCACGACACAGAGCGCATGATTTTGGCCACGGAGGCGATTCGGTTTTTGGATCTCACTCCGCAGATGGTGGCGGGCTCGGTTGAACATCTTTGGAATCGCGCGCAAAGGCAGGCGCGCAAATCATGGGATGGTCGTGATCAGGCTTGGTTGCACGCATTGCGCAAGCGCGTTCAGCGCGCGCACATTGCGTTTCGACTTCTACGCGCGCAGGGTGGCGAGCGTGGTTTGGAGGTTGAGAAACGCTTGGATGCGGCGGCAAAGGCAATGGGGGAATTTCGTGACGCGTGCATGCTTGAATCGCAGTTACGAGAACATTTCGCACAAGTGGGAATTGCAAAAACGGCGCCAACACAAACGCCGCTCCAACATATTTTGTCCGCGCAAGAACAACTATCGCAAACGCCCGAGCCAACTCCGCTTTCGGAAATTATCACCCCACTTGAAATGCTTCGAAATCAGGTTTCACAAAAGGCGCTTGCGGCCGCCACGGAATCACACCAGTTGGTTACGAAGGCTTTTAAATTAAGTATCAAAAAACCCTTAAGGCACATCGCGCTGCAAATCTGCGCATTGTGAGCGGCAACATAAATCCCGCCGAATCCCAACGCGCCGCGTGCAATACGCCGTGGCGTGTTACCTTGGAGGTTGGTCCACCAATGAATCAATCAGCAAAAAATCAAAACGTCAAAGTACAAACCGCAATCAATCCCACTCGCGAGCAAAATTATTCCGAGTGGTATCAGCAAGTGGTCAAGGCAGCGGATTTGGCGGAAACCAGCGCTGTGCGTGGTTGCATGGTGATCAAGCCGTGGGGTTACGCCATTTGGGAAAATATCCAGCGCACGCTGGACAAAATGTTCAAGGCAACTGGCCACAAGAACGCTTACTTTCCATTATTCATTCCGCTTTCATTTCTGGAAAAAGAGGCCGCGCACGTCGACGGTTTCGCCAAAGAGTGTGCCGTGGTGACTCATCATCGCCTTCAAATGAAAGATGGAAAGTTGGTGCCAACCGGCGAGTTGGATGAGCCTTTGATTGTTCGCCCAACCAGTGAAACAATTATTGGCGCGAGTTTTTCAAAGTGGGTTGAGAGTTACCGCGATCTTCCGCTGTTGATCAATCAATGGGCCAATGTTGTGCGTTGGGAAATGCGCACGCGTTTATTTCTGCGCACCACGGAATTTTTGTGGCAAGAGGGTCACACCGCGCACGCGACTGAGGCGGAGGCGCGTGAGGAAACTATGAAGATGCTGGATGTGTATGCGGACTTCGCCGAGCAATGGATGGCCATGCCAGTGATCAAGGGCCGCAAGACAGATGGCGAGAGATTTCCAGGCGCCGTGGATACTTTTTCCATCGAATCAATGATGCAAGATCGCAAGGCTTTGCAAGCAGGAACCAGCCATTTTCTTGGGCAAAATTTTGCCAAGGCCAGTGAAATTAAATTCTTGGATCAGGCTGGTCAATTGCAACATGCATGGACAACTAGTTGGGGCGTGAGCACGCGCTTAGTGGGCGGACTCATTATGACGCACGCCGATGATGATGGATTGATTGTTCCGCCGCGACTTGCACCCACGCACTTTGTGATTCTTCCGATCACTCCCAAGCCTGAAACGCAAGCCGCTGTTCTTGAGGCGTGTCACAAACTTGCGGCGCGACTGAGTGAAATTGCATACGCCGGTCGCACAATTGAGGTGGAGGTTGACACGCGCGATTTGCGCGGCGGTGACAAGATGTGGAGTTGGGTGAAGAAGGGCGCGCCAGTTCGTATTGAAGTTGGTCCGCGTGATTTAGAGCAAGGCGTTGTAAGCATGTCGCGGCGAGACCGCGGCGTGAAGGAGAAAGAAAGTATTTCGCCAGACGCGTTGGTGGCTGGAGCAGTGAAGTTGCTTGAGGAAATTCAATCTGGTATGTTGGCAAAGGCCAAGGCGTTTCGAGATGCCAACACCAAGACCATTGATGATCCAAAGGAGTTCCGCGAGTACTTCACTCCTAAGACCGCCGAAAGCGAAAATTCGCCAACGGAAATTCACGGCGGTTTTGCCAACTGCCGCTTTGCCATGGACGCTGAGGCGGAGGCCAAGCTGAAAAACGAACTAGGTGTCACTGTTCGCGTGGTGCCTATGGATGATTCCACAGATCCTGGCCCGTGCATTTTGACCGGCAAGCCAGCCCAGCGCCGCGTGTTGTTTGCAAAGTCATATTGATCCAGTTTCACCCACGGGGTGATCTGGGCACCTGAACGCGCTGCTTTTCATGAATCTCTAGCCTCCATTGGTGAGGCAATTGCTTTGTGTTTTCCCGTCACATTTTGGCGCAAGGCCTCTCGGCAGAATTCGGGTTACTTGGTATTCAGTTAAGTAGCCCATAACAGAATTTTTCCACAGGTTTTCCACCGCAAATGCTTATTTTATATCGATTTCGATCGCAAAATTTGCAACCTGACTGGCTTGTTGTGCGGACTAATAGATGTTGGATTGCCGAAGCAATTTGTTTTGCTTCAAGTTGAGGTTGAGGAAAAAGGACATCATGAAAATCTGTTTTGCTCCAATTTTTGCCATTGCGGCTTTCATACCTTGCGCGGACGCGGGGTTTGTGAACCCGGTGATTCCTTCTTGGCGCGGCGCGGCTGGTACCGAGTACATGGGATGGGAAAATTTCACATCCGCATATGGCGGCGCCAATCTTCCTGATGTGATTGGCAGCAACAACCTTGGTGGTCTTTACAACTTTGGAACAGGGGCAGTGCTTACGAGCACGCAGAATATTTACGGAACAACAGGTCCTTTGTTTATTTCCATGCTTGGCGGTATGTCCACGGCTTCTAAAAATCCGCTTGAAGTTGTATTAAATATTTCCGCCGCTGGCTCAGTTATTGATTTGAACAGCATCGCGCTTACGATCATGGATAATTCTCGCAGCGTGCTTCGGCTTAATCCTAGACTGTCCGAAATTCGATCTGATCAACCATTTTCATATGGTGGTCGCGTGCAAACGTTGGCTTTCACGTGGAATCTTCAGCCAAATCTCATTGCCGCTACGCAGTGGCAAATAAATTTTTCTGGCACCGGTCCCAACACTTCGTTGGATGCCGTGTCGCTAGACATGAACTTCATACCCGCGCCTGGAGCACTGTCCGTGCTGGCCATGCTCTGTGGTGTTGGGGTGAATTGTGGGAGGCGTCGTCTGTAAAGACGATTTAGCCTCGTCCACGCCCTTTTTTGAGCAGGCGGGTCCAGACAACTGGGCCCGTCTGCTTGATTTTTAGGGGATTTGCGTTTTCGACAAAGTAGATGAAGCTAGAACGTTGCTGAACTGGGCGTGAATTCGATGCGCGGGTACAACGCAACTTTAGTCACCGCGCAGCCAGTTTTGAGCAAGCCCCAGCGCGATCGAATATCCCAAGAGGTATTTGCGGATACGCCAAGTTGAGCTGAAAACTCACCCATCTTTTGTGGCAAAAAGGCTTCCAGAAGAAGTGATGCAATACGAACACTTTCAAGGCACTGGGCAAGAATGGATGCCACGCGCGAGCGTTGCGCCGGGTCCTTGGCCAACTTAAATGGTTCAGTTTGATTGATGAATACATCAACATCGCGCAGCAATTTCATGGCGTCATCAGCGGCGTCAGCCAATTGAAACTGAGCGAAGTGTTTTTGCCAATCAGCCACGGCTTGTTGGCAACGCGCCGGCCAAACTCCGCCACGCTCAATGTCTTCAGGCATTTGGCCGTTGAATGTTTTGGCGATCATTGCCGTAACGCGGCTGGAGCAATTGCCAACAGTGTTCACTAAATCCGCGGTGTATGTTTCGTGAAACGCGTTGGCGCGAAAATCCGCGTCGGTCGCGTCAATGGGACCGCGCGTCAGCATGAACCACCGCCAAGCGTCAAGCCCATAGCGTGCGATGTAATTTTCAATCGTTGGTAGATCAATGAAGTTGCCCAAACTCTTGCTCATTTTTTTACCTTCGCTAATCCAAAAACTATGCGCGTGGATATTTTTAGGCAGAGGCAAATCAAGAGCCATCAACATTGCGGGCCAAATCACGGCATGAAACCAGAGAATTTCCTTGCCAATGACATGCCAATCCGCGGGCCAATATTTTGCGCGCGGATTTTTGTCGGAAACATCGCTGTAATCCAACGCAGTGATGTAATTAAACAGCGCGTCGATCCACACATAAATCACATGTCCGGGATCACCAGGCATGGGAATGCCCCACGTGAAATTGGTGCGCGTCATAGGAACATCTTGCAAGCCTTCGCGAAGGCGTCCAACCACTTCATTCATGCGCGCGCTGGGCTGCACAAAATTTGGTTGGCTTTCAAAGTGCGCCTTCAAGCGGTCGCTGAAGGCGCTCAGTTTGAAATACCAATTCTGTTCTTTGGCGCGAACCAATGGCTGGCCATTGATTGGACTTTTATATTCGCATTCTTTCGCGCGCGTGTCGGTGAGATATTCCTCTTGACCCTCGTCATACCAACCCTCAAAGGAACCCTTGTACAGCGCGCCGGATTTTTGCAGACGTTCAATGAAATTTTGCACCTGGCGTTCATGCCTGGGTTCAGTTGTTCGGATGAAATCTGTGTTGGTGATCTGAAATAGTGGAAGAATTCGCTGAAATTCGGCGGCATTTTTATCTGCCCATGCTTGCGGCGTGACATTGTGCTCGGCCGCGGATTTTTCAACCTTTACGCCGTGCTCGTCGGTACCAGTTAAAAAAAACACATCGCAATTTTGTATGCGCATGGCTCGCGCCCATGCGTCGCACAAAGTGGTGGTGAAGATGTGCCCAATATGCGGGCGATCATTGACGTAATAAATAGGAGTGGTAATACAGGCAGTGCGGGTCATGGCGTGCAGTCTAATTAGTTCACGACAATGCAGTGGGAGATTTATAAAATTGCGCCAAAGACCAATCCCAATATGTTTTGCCCTAAACGGACTCGCTTCAATAAAAATAATGTGAAATTTTTAAGGCGCGCCAAGCAGCGATTCAAGCTTTTGAAATTCTTGTTCGTCTTCTACGCAAGCTAAATAAAGCACCAAGCCATCGCTCCAGATAAAAATTACGCCGCCAGTCTCGCCGCTGTCCGCGGAATCAATCACAAGCAGATTATTGGGCATATAGGGGTGCGAGCGTCCAAGTTTATCGAATGAGACGTATTGACCATCATCCGCGGCGAGATAGAGCGCAAGACAATGATTTTCATTTGGCGCGGTTTGTTGATACACAAGTTCGGCGCATCGATATGGCGCTCCAGGAAGCGATGTTCCAGAAATTTTCTGCAATTCATATCCCGCCTCGCCCAAGTTGGGGGCTTGAAAGGTGCGGCCAAGAAGTCGCGAGAGCAACGGACTTTGTTCGTTGACCTGAAGTGGTTCAATACTTTCGTCATGTTGGCAAGAAAATTGCGCTTGCCCATTTAATTCAGCTGCCGCTCCCATGACATCGCTCAACGGAATTCCACCCAATACCGTGAGGCGATCAGCGATTCGTGGTCCGTACACACCAAAGAAAATTGCTCCGCCAACAGATAGCAACACAATGATCACAGCGGTTATTGATATGCGGTGGGCTGACTCTGGAAATTTTTCGGATTGGGTCATGAATTGCACGAACTAAATGGCGCTGTTATTCGCTACGATGATGGTAATGAATCTTCACGGGTTATTTCTACGTTTGGCAAAGCAAAATGCGGCAAAAATTGCCGCAAGCGGACTTGCATTGGCGTGCGCTGCATATGCGCAAAATGCGCTTGATGGCTCGTTGCATGTTGGTTCAGGTGGCGTGAATACAGTTCCCGCGAGCGCCACGGCGCCAAAGCCCGTGCGTAGAAACACCACGGATTTGCGACAAATCTCCGACGCGCTTGGCTATGCATCTGAGAGTAGTTGGGTGCGCGACGCAGGCGGCACGGACGTGCGCAAATTGGATCCCTCGGTCACCCGAGGATATGAGCCACCCAAGGGCACTCCTGAACCAACAAAAAAAATTGATTGGAAACAAACCAATCCGTTGAAATATGACAGTCAAGGACTTTCCTTGTCAACAAATACATCCAGAGCACTGGAACAAGAAGCAATTCCATCGGGCAACTTTCAAATTAAAAATGGTGAACGTGGTGTATTAACGGCAAGTAGTTTGCGCGGCATACAACGCGAATTTGATCGCGACCGAATTGGCGCTGGGCAGTTATCGCTTTATGAAACCGCCCGATTGCGGCAGGATATTCGCAACAAGACAATCAATGCGGAGGCGATTGGTGTTGGTTTGAGCGATCCGTTCAAGGCATATCAACCAGCGGACGCAATCATGGCGACGAAAGCCCCAGAGCTAAAGCCACGAAGTGATTCGCTCAATCTTGAGCCTGCTGATACGCGCTTCAAGGGATATCAGGCGGTCATGATTGAAGTGAAGCAGCGGTTTGAATCCAAATTTAAAGAAGATCAAAAAGCCATGGAAGCAGCTGGAATTCAAACAAAACCTTTAAATCAGCGCGAGGATGAAACCCGCGTGTTGAGCGCGTATGAAAAATTAAAGAAAGAGATTGGTGACAAACAAAGTGAAATCGACGCGCAAGCTGCCGCCGTGTCAACCAAGGACGCTTCTTCAGCGCCAGCGAATCCCGAAGATAAATCAAAGCCGGCTGTAGATCCAAAGGACGAAAAACGAGCGGGTGTAAACATGTCTCTGGATGACTATGCGTTGGTTTTAAAACATGGCAAACAGATTGACTCCATGACCGGGGAGGAAAAAAATCGATTGAATGAATTATTGTCTGAAGGCCAGCGCGCGATGTACGAAGGAAATTCATTTGTCGCTGAGAAAAGATTTGAAGTCGCATTGGCAATCCACCCCAACGATCCATTGGCGCTGGCGGGTTTGTTGCACTGTCAAATCAGCGCCAATCTTCCAAGCTCAGCGGCGATCACGTTGAAAAAATTATTCGTCGAGCACCCGGAAATGATGGATGTGAAGTGGGGTCCTCAGGCAATTCCGCCGCGCGCGCGATTGGAAAAATCGCTCGCGGAATCAAGTCGCCGAATTGTTCTTGGCAGAGACGCGTCGCAGTATGGATTGTTGCAGGCCTACATCGGACACTTGTTGAATGATCAAGACGCGGTCACGGCTGGTTTATTTGCCATGCGTGGAAACGTGGGTGACGAGCATATGGCTGTGATTTTGCGGAAATTATGGGTAAATCCAGCCACGGATATGTCGCCTCAAAGAATAAATCCGCCCGCCTCGCCAACTCCTTGATCTTTTCCAATCAACGTAAATCGGCGGCGGTTTTTACGCCAAGATTTTGAAAAATAGCGCGCGTGGCGTCGCTTTTATTCAGCGTGTACAGATGAATTCCACGCACGCCTTTGTCTAGCAAGGCCATGCATTGCTCGGTTGCCCAATGAATACCAACTCGCTCAACAGAAGCCACATCTTCGCCACAGCGTTGCACAGCGCGTAATAATTTTGCCGGGAATCTGGTGCCGCCAGCCAAATCAGCCATGCGCTTTAATCCGGCGATGCTTGTGACCGGCATAATGCCAGCCATCACCGGAATCTGAATGCCCGCGAGTTGGCATCGTTCTTGCCAATCAAAAAATGTGGCATTGTCAAAAAATAATTGGCTACAAATATAGTCCGCGCCCGCGTCAACTTTGGCGCGCAAGTGATCCATCTGCAGCAATGTATTGGGAGTGTCCGGATGGCCTTCGGGAAATCCCGCCACGCCAATACCAAATCCGCGTGGATCTGGGTGAATGCCGCGCTCATTGAATTTACGGATGAATCGCACCAAATCAATGGCGTGTGGAAAATCGCTCGCGGTTTGTCCGGCTTGCGGCGCGTCGCCGCGCAACGCCAAAATATTGGAGACACCGCACTGCGCGTACTGGGTTAAAATATTTTCGATGTCGCCACAAGTGTGGTTGGCGCAGGTGAGATGCGGAATTGGATCAAGTTTGGTTTGGGTTTTCAGACGAACCACAAGTTCATGTGTGCGCGCGCGTGTGCTGCCCGCGGCGCCATAAGTGACGCTGACAAACGAAGGCTGCAAACGTTCAAAGTCCGCGATCACGTGAAAGAGCGAGTCCCAACCCGCGTCGTTGCGCGGCGGAAAAAATTCAAAACTTGCTGTGACCGAGTCGCGCTTGAGAATGTCCGCAATATGCATGCGGATAGTCTATTGTGAATCTTCGCAATGCCTAATTTAGATCGCATCTCCAAACCCACTGGCCGACGAATGAGTCTTTATCTTCGCGTGCTGCAATCCCGTATTGATCAGCCGAATGCGGCGATTCGCAGCAAGGAGTTGGGCGCGCAAACCGGCGTGAAGGACGCACAAGTGCGCAAGGATTTGGCTTGCTTTGGGTCCCTTGGGCGACCCGGCGTTGGATATGGCGTGAGTGAATTGCACAATCAACTGCGCAAAGCCATGGGGATGGATCAAACTTGGAAAACGGTTCTGGTGGGTACTGGAAATATTGGGCGAGCCTTGTTGGCGTATCCGCGCTTTCGAAATGAGGGGTTTGATTTCGCGGCCGCATTTGATCAAGACAAGAAAGCCGTGGGCAAGCGTATTTCGGGTCTGACAATTCAATCCATGGACGAGTTGAAAAGAACCGTGAAAAAATCGTCCGCTTTGATAGGTTTGATAGCCGTGCCGCCAGCCGCGGCTACAACGGTGGCGCAGATGTTGGTGGACGCCGGCATTCGTGGCATTCTAAATTTTGCGCCGGTTCGGCTGCATCTACCACAAGGCGTCGCCGTGGTGAATGTGGATTTCACCGACGCGCTTGAGCAACTCGCGTTTGAGATTCGATTGATAAAAACCGATGTGAAGGTGGTGAAATGAGAAACTTTTTAAGTAGCTTTGGAATTGCGGCGATGGCTTTGGCGGGCTGTCATGCGACGGTATTTACGCCAAGTCCAGCCGACGCATTGCGTGAACAAGTGCAAGCGCTTGAAGCCAAGAATTCCGCTCTGGAGTCGCGCGTGGAGGAATTGAACGCTCAACTTTCAAGCAAGAGCGAGGCCGCGGCAACGCCAGGCGCAATTCCAACCATTACGCCGGAGTTGGAGCAAGCCACGCCGCGGGTAGCCAAAATTTCCATTGGAAGTTTGTCCCGAGTTGTGCCCAAATCACCGCCTTCAGGAATGGCCACGCAACCCGCGGAACTTGTTGTCTTTATGAATGTGTTTGACGGAAAGGACCGGGCATTTCAATTGACTGGAACCGTGGATCTTGAAGCCAGTGCGCACGCGCCAGGCGGGAAAGTTGTCTCTTTAGCGTCAAGCCATTGGGGACCGTTGCAATTGCGGGACGTGTATCGCAGTGGCTTTGGAACCCCGCACTATTCCTTGCAGGTGCCCATTGTGGTGCCTGCCGACATGCAAGACGCCACGCTTTTGGTTGTGGTGACCTATGTGGATGGCTGGACCGGTAGAACTTTAAAAACCGAGCGCGCCATGCCTTGGCCAATTGATGATTTTCTAGCGGAAATACCGAGTAAATTAGAATGATTATCATGCAAAACGCCATGCATTGCATTGAGAGCATTCAACTCCCCAAAGTTCGCGCGCTAGCCACTATGAATTGTGGTCGGCGTGTGTTGATCGCCATCTCTATCACTATTGGTGGATTCATTTGCATGACGGGCTGTCAAAAAGTTCTCTTTCCCGAGAGTGAGCCGCGCAACCAGTTTGAACGATCCGACAACTTGCGTGACCGCTTCACGCCAGTGACGGAGCCCGATGTATTTGGAACTCCCAAGCCAGCGTTGCGCGCGCGCCTCTCTCCGCCAGCGGGTTAAGTGGCCGTGAAAATAAAATTAAATT
>Ga0214919_10007434_pt1 | contig 14774 bp, 15 predicted proteins | sample LL1503_MetaG_FD_177994 | JGI IMG/M metagenome (GOLD analysis project Ga0214919, IMG submission 177994) | Freshwater microbial communities from Lake Lanier, Atlanta, Georgia, United States - LL-1503 | ecosystem: Environmental > Aquatic > Freshwater > Lake | place: USA: Georgia | collected... | reverse complement strand
TTACCTCGCCCAATCCCGTGCACGCAAAAACCGAAAACTGATCCCCCTCGCCGATGTGGAGCGCGATCTTGGCATGGCAAATTGAGTTTGACCCGGACGCACTGAAAGAGCTCAAAAAGCTGGATCGGCCAGTACAAATCCGGCTGGTGGCATTTTTGCGCGATCGCCTGGCACCGCTGGATGACCCGCGCAGCATCGGTGAGGCCCTTTCGGGCGCTCGGCTGGGCAGTTATTGGAAGTACCGTGTCGGTGATTGGCGCATGGTTTGCGACATCTTGGACCGCAGGATCGTGGTGCGCGTGCTTCGCATTGGCAATCGCCGCGAGGTTTATCGCTGAGGCGCGGTCAAGTCCCACCCACATAAGGATTGCTTTTGCGCTCGCGGCCAAAGGTGCTCTCGGGGCCGTGGCCCGGAATGAACACCGTGTCGTTGCCCATGGGCCACAAGCGTTGGGTGATGCTGTCGATCAAATCTTGGTGGTTGCCTTGCGGAAAGTCGGTGCGGCCAATGCTGCCGGCAAACAGCACATCGCCAACAAAGGCGCGCTGTATTTCAGGCGAATAAAACACCACGTGGCCGGGCGTGTGCCCCGGGCAGTGGCGCACTTGCAAGGTGTGCGCACCCAAGGTGACGGTGTCGCCATCACTCAGCCAGCGCGTGGGTGTGAAAGCGCGCGAAGGCGGAAAACCATAGTTGGCTGCCGCTGCTTTGAGGCCATCGATCCAAAACTGATCGCCGGGGTGCGGCCCAATGATGGGCAGGTTCAAAGACTCAGCCAATTCTGCCGTGCCACCCGCATGGTCGATGTGCGCATGGGTGATCCAGATGGCGACCAACTTCACACCCAGTTGCTTGCATGTGTCTTGCAGCACATCGAGGTCGCCACCCGGGTCGATGATGGCGGCGGTCATGCCCTCGTCCTCCCAGACCACCGAGCAGTTTTGTTGGAAGGGGGTGACGGGGATGGTTTCGTAGTGGAGCATGGTGCAAAAAAAGGGGTTCAATGAACATAGTTTAGAGCTTGTGTTCACATCAGCGGCCACCGATAGCCCAAACGGGCGGGACCTTGGCAATGAGATGAGAATTCTTCTTAGCTTGCCATGTATTTGTATGCATAGAATGACCCATTTTGGAGTGGCCGCAAAATGAAAACACCCGGGAAGTTATTTCTTACGATACTGACACTGTGCGTTTCATGGGGTGCGCCGGTGATGGCCCAAGAAAAGACCTTGGTCATGGCCATGTCGGCCACCCCCAAAGGCTTTGACCCCGATATTTGGGTGCCAGGTCAAATCGAAGCAGCCGTTAACCTGTACGAAGGATTGACGAAATATGGCACCCGTTCGGGCGCCAATGGCAAGGTCGAGGTCGATCCCTCCAAAATCGAACCCCATTTGGCCGAGAGTTGGACGGTGTCGCCCGATGGCAAGACCTATGTGTTCAAGCTCAAGCGGGGTGTGCGCAGTCCATTTGGCAATGAACTGACGGCGCAAGACATTGTTTGGACCTATGAAAAGTCTGCGCTGCAAAAGCGCACGGGCCAATTCATGCGCACAGCCGCGCGCATTGAAAAGGTGGAGGCGGTTTCCAAATACGAGGTGCGCTACACCCTGAGCGATGCGAATCGCATTTTCTTGGGCGCATTGACGCTGCATTTGCCCGCTATTTTTGATGCGAGCGAGGCCAAAAAACACGCCACACCGGATGATCCCTATGCCACCAAGTGGTTGGCTTTGAACACGGCGGGTTACGGCCCTTATCACTTGCAAGCGTTGCAGGCTGGACAGCAGGCGGTGTTTGTGGTGAACCCCAACTACGCATTCAAAAAGCCTTACTACACCAAAATGATTTGGCGCGAGGTGCCTTCACCTGCCACACGGGTGGCATTGGTGCGCACCGGTCAGGTGCAATACGCGGAGCAAATTCCGTTTCAGCAGTTGACGGCGCTTCGGGCCGACAACACGGTCAAAGTGGAAAGTGTGCCCGGCTTTGGCGGGGCCACCGTTCGGATGAACCCGCGATTCCCCCCATTTGACAAAGTCAAGGTGCGGCAAGCCGTGGCCTATGCCACGGATTACGCGGCCATTGGTGAGGCTGTTTTTTTGGGCCAAGGCACGCGTTCGCGCTCGATGCTCAACTCGCCGATTGCAGGTGCCGTCAACGCCTACAAATACGAGACCGACTACAACAAAGCCAAACAATTGCTGGCAGAGGCCGGTTACCCCAACGGCGTTGACGTGACCTTGGAGTACAGCACCAATTGGTGGTGGGAAGAGCCCTTGGTGCTGCAAATGCAAGCCTCGTTGGCCAAGGCTGGCATTCGGGTGACACCCAAAAGAATACCGTCGACGGAGATGTTGGCCCGCAGAACCATCAATGTGTGGACGGTTCCTTTTTTGACGCACCTGACGTCGAGCTTTGTGCCCGACCCTTCATACAACATGTTTTTAACAGCGCATTGCAGAGGGTCGTCCAATGTGAATGCCAATTGCGATGCCGCCATGGACAAACTGATCGACGCCTCCGTGGTGGAGCGGGATCAAAAGCGTTGGTTGGCCTTGATTGAGCAGGCCCAAAACCTGCAAGCCGATTCGGCCACCTTCATTGAAACGTTTTTGCCGGGCACGCACGAAGTATTTGCCGCTTGCATGAAAGGCTACGTGTGGAAACCCCATAACCGACTGGTTTGGAAGGACCTCAGTTGCAACTCTTGATGGGGGGGCAGACGGCGCGCATCGCCCGTTTCATTGGGGTGCGGCTGGCGGTGTCGGCGCCGGTGATTTTGGGCATTGTTTTTTTAACCTTCATGCTCATTCGCATGGGTGGGCAAGACCCGGTGGCCATGCTCGCAGGGCCCATGGCCGATGAGGCCATGCTCAACGCATTGCGTGCCCAATTGCAATTGGACCAACCCTTGCTGGCGCAGTTTGCCAATTACATGGTGCGCATCGCGCATGGTGATTTGGGGGTGTCGTGGCAAGGCGGCATCCCTGTGCTGAACGAAATTCGGCATTTGTTCCCCGCCACCTTGGAGTTGGTGCTGCTGTCGGTGGCGCTCGCTGCACTCATTGGCATACCCATTGGCATGCGGGCCGCCACAAAGCCCAATGGTTGGTTTGACCAGATCAGCCGGTTTGTTTCATTGGCTGGATTTTCCATGCCCACCTATTGGATGGGCCTGATGGCCATCTTGGTGTTTTTTTACATTTTGCGTTGGGCCCCTGCACCCATGGGCCGGCTATCGATGGAAGTGGCCGCGCCTGCCGTGGTGACGGGAAGCATATTGGTTGACGCATTGCTGGAGGCCAATTGGCGTGCCATGGGTTCGGCACTGGCCCACCTCGCGTTGCCTGTGGCTTGTTTCACCATGTTGGCGGCAGCGCCCATGATCAAGCAAACCAGGGCCATCGTGATCGAAATCATGGGCAGTGACTATGTGCGTTATGCGCGGGCCAATGGGTTTTCTGCCGCAACCGTGCGGCGCATGGCGCTGCGCAACGCGGCCACACCTTTGCTGACATTTTTGGGTTCAGAGCTGACCTCTTTGTTGGCCGCGGCCGCTTTGATTGAGTACATCTTCTCGCTCAGCGGGTTGGGTCAGTGGGGGCTCAACGCCATATTGCTGGGCGACTTTGCCGTGGTCCAAGGCTATGTGCTGACCTTGGCGCTTTTTTCAATGGCGATTTTCATGGTCATTGATTTGATCGTGATGCTCATTGAGCCGCGCAATTGATGCTGGCCATGGACAAAACCAAAGCACAGGCATGGGCGCACGGGTTTTATGTGCATGCCATCGGCTTGACCCGGCGCAGCCCCACATTTGTGGCCGGTTTATGCATGGTGCTTTTCTTTTTGGGCGTCGCCATATTTGCAGGTGTGATTGCACCCTATAGCCCAACAGAGTCTTTTTCGTACGACATCCTTCGCGCACCCAGTGATCGATTTATTTTTGGCAGCGATGGCAACGGGATGGATGTTTTTTCGCGGGTCATCTATGGTTGTCGCTACGCCTTTGGCATTGCGGTGCCGGCCGGGCTGATCATGGTGGGCATCGGCCTGCCGCTGGGGTTGATCGCAGGCTACAAAGGCGGCTTGTTGGACGAGGTTTTATTGCGCACACTGGATGTGTTGCGGGCATTTCCGACCATCATCTTGGCGCTGGCTGTGGTGGCCGCAACCGGACAAAGCTTGATCAGCATGGTGGTGGTCATTGGTGTGCTGGACAGCCCAATTTTTGCCAGGGTCGTGCGCGCCGAGGTGTTGAATTTGCGCGCATCGACGTTTGTCAAAGCAGCGGTTGCGATGGGCAATCCCGCATGGCGCGTGATGGTGGTGCACATTCTGCCCAACGCGATATTGGGTGCGACGGCGCAGTTGCCCATGCGCATGGCTTGGGCCGTGCGCATCAGTGCCACGCTGGCCTTCATTGGGGTTGGGATTCAGGCCCCTACCCCCGAATGGGGCGCCATGATCCGCCAAGGTGCTGAGTATGTGATCACGGGCGAGTGGTGGGCCGCGCTTTTCCCGGGCTTGGCATTGATGCTGCTGGTGTTGGGTTTTAATCTGTTGGGCGACGGCCTGACCGACATCTTGGACCCCAAGCGCAGGGGCGTTGGCAAATGAGTTTGCTCACCGTCGATGACCTGCACGTGCACTTCATAGCTCGTGGCTTGGACAACCAACTCCGGACAGCCAAGGCCTTGAATGGTGTCTCGTTCAATGTGGAAAAAGGACAAGTGCTGGGGTTGGTCGGTGAAACGGGCGCGGGCAAATCACTGACGGCGTTGGCGTTGTTGGGGTTGCTCAGGCCACCGGCAAAAGTGGTGCAGGGTCAAATCAGGTTCAAAGGCCAGCCTTTGGGCTTGCTCGATGGGCATGCCAGCCAGGGCATGCGTGGCAAGTCCATCACCTTGATTCCGCAGTCCCCCAAAACATCGCTGGACCCAACAACGCGCATCGGTGAGCAGCTGATCCGAATGCAACGCGAGCATGGTGAGGCGTCGTACGCTGCAGCCCATGCGCGCGCCTTGGAAATGCTGGCCTCGGTTCAGATCCCCGACCCTGCACAACGCATGCAAGCATGGCCGCACGAACTCTCGGGTGGCATGGCCCAGCGCGTGTTGATCGCCGCAGGCTTGATCAACTCGCCTGAACTGGTCATTGCAGACGAGCCCACCACAGGGCTGGACTTGACCGTTCAAGCAGAGGTGTTGGACATTTTCAAGCGATTGGTGCGCGCCAATGGCATGAGTGCCATCATCATCACCCATGATTTGGGCATCGTTGCCCATTACTGCGATCGCATGGCCGTGATGTTTGCCGGCACCATCATTGAAGAAGGTCCCGTCGGCAAGGTGTTTGAAGAACAAAAACACCCCTACACCCAAAACTTGATTGCTTCAACGCCCAAACAAATAGCGCTGCACGGATTCGTTGGCGGGGTTGGCTCTCCACCAAACCTGTACGACTTGCCACAAGGGTGTGTGTACAAAGACCGGTGCAGCAAAGCGCAGTCCACGTGCAGCACGCCCGTACCCTTGGTGCGGTTTGGCCCTGACCACCAAGCCCGATGCCACCACCCGGACCAAGGCCGATGATTCCTCCCCTGATCGAACTCAAAGCGCTGGTGAAAAAATTCCCAGCCCAAGGCGGCAAGGATGTGACGGCGGTTGATGGTGTCAGTTTGGCCATCCATGCCGGCGAGTCCGTGGGGTTGGTCGGTGAAAGCGGTTCGGGCAAGTCAACCCTGGGCTTGCTGATGACCCGCTTGTTGCCGGTCAGTGACGGGCACATCTTTTTCGATGGCGCAGATATCACCCACTTGCCCGATGGCCAGATGCGTCCATTGCGCAGCGACATCCAAATTGTTTTTCAAGACCCCTGGGGGGCTTTGAATCCGCGCATGACGGTGGGGCGGTCCATGGCAGAACCATTGCTGCTGCACACCACCATGACGGGCACACAAAGGCAGCAAGCGGTCAAAGCGCTGGCCGACCAAGTTCATTTGCCACAGGCCACGTTGAACCGTTTTCCCCACGAGTTGTCGGGCGGGCAGCTGCAGCGGGTGTCCATCGCGCGGGCCATTGCCTCAAAGCCGCGACTGCTGGTGCTCGACGAGCCCACCAGCTCGCTGGACTTGTCGGTGCGCGCCGGTATTTTGGACTTGCTCAATGGCATTCGAAAAGACACAGGCGTGGCCTTGTTGCTGATCAGCCATGACTTGGAAACCGTGGAATTGATGACCGATAGGCTGGTTGTTTTGTACCTGGGAAAAGTGGTGGAAGAAGGGCCAACGCAAAGCATATTTGCGCAACCTGCACACCCCTACACACAGACCCTGATGTCGGCCAACCTTCCGCCAGACCCGCGAGTGAAGCTCAATCGTTTGACGGCTTTTGGCGAAATCCCCAGCCCGATCAACCTGCCAACGGGCTGCTTGTTTTCATCAAGGTGCCCGCTTTCACGGCCTGAGTGCACAGAAAAATTCCCAGCCTATTCAGAAATTCAGGGGCAAGATGACATGCCCGATCAACACCTTGTCGCATGCAACCGCGTGCCGGACGCATCCAACTGGCTGACAGCGGCGCCGCACACCCATTGAACCACCCACAACGAGCTGAATGAACATGCCAACGCAAACCCTTCATCCCCACGCATACCCCTTTGATCCGAGCAAAACGAAACTGGGGTATGGCGCCATCGACATCGTCGTCAATATTTACACGCCCCAGGCCATTGCGGAAAACCGCATACCCACGGATGACAATTTTCTCGACAAAGTCAGGCTTGACTCAGCGTACAGCAAGGGGCTGAGCATGGAGCAGTACCTTGAAAAAATGGACCGAGCAGGCATAGAGCGCTCGCTGTTGATTGCAACGCGTTGTGGCGACTTGCGGGTGCGTGGTTCGACAGAAATTCCATACGAATGGGTGGCTGAAATATGTGCCAAATACCCAGATCGGTTTTCTGGTCTGGCCGGTTTGGACCCGACCAGAGGCATTGCGGGTTTGAAAGAGTTGGATGTGGCGGTCAAAAAATATGGGTTTGTGGGCGCGCATTTTTACCCGCACTGGTTTGATGAAGCGCCCGACAGTGCGGTTTGGTACCCCTATTACGCGCGCTGTGCCGAATTGGAAATCCCCATCATGATGCAGGTGGGGCATTGCTTGGTTTACCAAAAGGACCGCAGGCTGCCCAATGTGGGTAGGCCCATGACGCTCGATCGGGTGGCCATGCATTTCCCCGAACTCAATCTGATTGGCATCCATTTGGGATACCCCTGGACCGATGAGATGATCTCTGTTTGCTGGAAGCACCCCAATGTGTACATGGCCGGAGATGCTTATGCGCCCAAACATTGGCCACCAGCGGTGATCCATTACGCCAACACCTATGGGCAAGACAAGTTTTTGTTTGGCACCGATTGGAAGGTCATCGATCCAGAACGCGCCATGACCGACATTGAAAACTTGAACTTTAGAGAAGCTTCGTTGCGCAAAATATTGCGCGACAACGCATTGAAACTTTTTAAATTCGCATGAGTCAATCTCTTTCCAGCGAACTGCTTCACCAAATCGCCGCCATCGTCGGGGCGGATAACATGGGTTTGGACGAATCGTCGCGCGCGCTGTCTACGGCCGACATTTTTGTATGGCCACATGCAAAAGTGGCCGATGCCGTGGTGCGTCCCACAACGACAAAACAAGTCGCACAACTTGTTGGTGTCTTGGCCAAGCACGCTGTGCCCATGGTGCCGCGTGGTGCAGGCCTGTCGTACACCGCCGGTGTCGTGCCATCGGTGCCGGTGGTTGTGATTGACTGTCTTCATTTGAACCAAATACAAATCTTCGCTGAGGACATGTATGCCGTCGTGGGTGCAGGCACCACTTGGCAGAACCTGGCCACGGCGCTGAAACCACACGGCCTGCGTGCAGCCCAAATCAGCCCCATTTCAGGCAGTCACAGCACCGTCGGTGGTGCAGCCTCGCAAAACCTTCCGGGCGGGCTCGATCACTTTATCGGCATGACGGTGGTTTTGGCCGACGGCACAGTGGTCAATACGGGGTCTGCCGCCAAGCAGGGGGCAAGCCCATTTGCGCGCTACAGCGGCCCGGACCTGACAGGATTGTTCTTGGGCGATTGCGGCGCGTTTGGCATCAAGACCGAACTGGTCGTGCGCCTCACGGTCGAACGGGAAGCGGCATTTGCATCGTTCAAATTTGACCGGCATGAAGACATGATGGCCGCGCTGATTTGTTTGCGCCAGCGCGAGTTGGTCACACGCGCACTTTCCATGGACCAACTCAAAGCCAACGCCGCCACCAAAGTCGATGTTGAGGAGGCGATGGGCGTGGCCAAAGCGGTGTTGAGCGAATCAAGCTCTGTGGGCGGCGCGCTCAAGGATTTGGCTCAGCTGGCCATGGGCAGGCGAGAGATCAGGCGGGCGAGTTGGTCTTTGCACCTCACGGTCGAGTCAGTGACACAAACCATGGCTGAGGCTCAAATGGCATTGGCCCGGGCGGTGTGCAAAGACAAAGGCCAAGAAATGGACAACATGGTGCCCAAAACCATGCGCGCCAAGCCGTATTCCATCCGGGGTTTGGTGGGGCCCGATGGGGAGCGTTGGGTACCCGTGCACGCCATACTGCCGCTGTCGTCTGCGCAGGCCTGCATGCGTGAATTGCTTGCCACGCTGGAAAGTTCAGAGCCTCAGTTGAAGGACGCAGGTATTTTTTACTCTTGGATCATTTCTACCATTGGGGCCTACATCACCATTGAGCCGATGTTTTACTGGAACGATCAACTCGACCCGCTCCATATGAAGCATTTGTCCGACCGAAACCAAGCGCGGTTTTCCAAGTTCGAAGTCAATCACAAAGCCCGAAACTTGGTGCAGCAAGTGCGCGAGCAAATGCGCCGCGTCATGAGCGCGCACGATGCGGTGCATGGCCAAATGGGGCGTTTCTACCCTTACCTGCCCCAATTGACCCCTGGCACGAAAGACTTTGTGCAACGCATCAAGCAGGCCATGGACCCCCATGGCACGATGAACCCTGGGGTGCTGGGCTTGGGCCCATTTCACGTTTAGGCACACCATGAAAAACCAAATCCGAGTTGGCGCATCGAAATCCATTTTGATCGCGGATGGCATCCGGGCCTCTTCGTTGCGAACACCGCACAAAACCGCCATCACCGAGACCGGGCGGACCTTGACCTATCAACAACTCATTGACCGCATTGACCGGGTTTCTCACCTGGCGCAGACAGGACTGGGTTTGCGCCATGGAGACCGGGCCGCGCTGATGATGCGAAACCGGTTGGAGTACATGGAGCTGGTTTGTGGACTTTCATCGGCAGGCGTTGCGGTGGCCACCATCGGACCGGCATCGGCCTTGCCAGAGGTGAAATTTCTTTGCGAAGACGCCGGCGCCCGTGTGTTGTTTGTCGATGCGGAGTTGCGTGACATGGCACATGCCGCAGCCCCGGCCTGTGTCGAAAAAATCATAGTGGTGGGCGACGAATACGAGTCCTTGTTGAAGAAATCATCCTCTGCGATCTTGGATGCCAACGTGACAGAGCAAGATATATTTTCAATACCTTACACCTCTGGTGCCACGGGCAGACCCAAAGGGGTGATGCTGTCGCACCGCGGTCGCGTGCTTGCGTGCTACGCGATGGCATCGGAGCATGGTGCTTATGGACCTGACGATCGTGCGGTGGCTACCACCCCCATGTTTCACGGCGCTGGCTTTTTGATGGCATTGGTTCCGATCTTTTTTGGCGGATCGGTGGAGATCATGCCGAAATTTGACATTGAGCGCTTGATGGCAACCATCGCGTCCAACCGGGCCACCAGCACCTACATGGTTCCCACACATTTCGCCGCATTGTTTGCCGCAGACCCAAAGGCCAGATCCTTTGACACGTCGTCATTGAAGGCGCTTATATCGGGCACAGCACCGCTGGCACAAAGCATGAAGGCACAAATCATCGAACAATTTGGTGCGGATGTTCTGTTTGAGCGCTATGGAACCACAGAAACCAACATCGTCACAGCCCTCAGGCCGGCAGACCAATTGCGCAAAATGGCTTGCGTGGGCCAGTGCTTGCCAGGCACGTACATCCAAGTGTTGAACGATGACGGAAGTGCTGCCGGTGCAGACGAAGTCGGCGAGTTGGCTGTGGCCTCACCATATTGCTTTGCCGGTTACCACAACATGCCTGAAGCCACAGCCAAGGCCAAGCGCGGCGATTGGTTCATCACAGGTGATTTGGCCAAAGTGGATGACGAAGGCTATTTGTACATCGTTGACCGTAAAAATGACATGATCATCACCGGGGGTGAGAACGTTTATCCCCGCGAAGTCGAAGAGTTGTTGCTTGGCCACCCCAGTGTTGCGGAATGTGCCGTTGTCGGAAAGCCTGATGCCTATTGGGGAGAGGCCATCCATGCATACCTTGTCCTTCGGCCGGGCAAGCTCCTCAGCGAGGGCGATTTAACCGCCCTTTGCCAAGCCAGTTTGGCGCGTTTCAAAGTGCCCAAGCGGTTTCATTTTTTGGACGCACTGCCGCGCAACAGCATGGGAAAAATATTGCGCAGAAAGCTGCGCGACGAACAGGCTTAACGGTTCAAAAAACCCAACACCCCAAGCCCCGCCACCCGCCCACTGGCCCAGCAGGCGGTGAGCAAGTAGCCGCCGGTGGGGGCTTCCCAGTCGAGCATTTCGCCAGCGCAAAAAACACCGGGCAAGTCTTGCACCATCAGTGTGGGTGACAGCCCTGTGAAGTCCACTCCACCGGCACTGCTGATGGCCTCTGCAATGGGGCGTGGGGCATGCAATGTGATGGGCAAGTGGCCCATGGCTTGGGCTAACGTGGCAGGGTTGCTCAGGGTTTCTTTGGCCAGCACTTCGTGCAGCAAAGCGGTATGCAACTTGGTCAGGCCCACACGGCTGTGCAAGTGGCTGCTGAGCGTGCGCGATCCGCGCGGGTGTGCCACCTCTTGGTGCATGCGCTCAGGCGTGAAGTCGGGGCGCAGGTTCAGGTGCAGTGTGGCGCTGCCGTGGTGCGCCAAGGCCTTTCGCACATGGCTGGAAGCGGCATAGATCAAACTGCCCTCGATGCCCGTGTCAGTGATGACCATCTCACCCACACGGTCAAACAAGACAGCACCATCAAATTCAAACGACAGCCCCACGTTCTTGAGCACTTGGCCGGCAAAGCGCTGGCGCAGATGGGGGCTCCAACCCAATCGATCACCCACGCGCACATCAAAGCCGCAATTGCTTGGCTGCAAAGGCAACACGCCCACACCCAGTTGCGACAACCATGGCACCCATGCCCCGTCTGACCCCAAGCGCGGCCAACTGCCCCCGCCCAAAGCCAGCACCACCGCTTGGGCTTGCACCACTTGCTCGCCTTGGGGTGTGGCAAAACGCATTTGCCAGCCTTGATCGGTGGGGTGGAGCTCACCCAACCAACGGTGGCGCATGTGAAAGCCCACCGGCGCGCCTTGCATGGGGTGGCGCAAGCGGTGCAACCAAGCGCGCAGCAAAGGCGCGGCTTTCATGTCGCTGGGGAATACCCGCTGCGTGCTGCCCACAAAGGTGTCGATGCCCAAGCCATGCACCCATTGGCGCAACGCAGTGGGACCAAATTGGGCCAGCCAAGAGGCGATGGTGTCGGCGCGCTCACCATACCGACCGGTGAACAGGGGCAGGGGTTCGGCGTGGGTGATGTTGAGGCCGCCTTTGCCCGCCAGCAAAAACTTTCGGCCCACACTGGGCATGGCGTCGTAAACCTGCACGGCCACACCCGCCAAGCTCAATACCTCGGCAGCCATCAAGCCCGCAGGCCCAGCACCGATCACGGCCACGCAGGGCGCCATCACCAGGTCATCTCATAGTCGATGCTCAGCGGTGCATGGTCAGAGAACTTTTCATCTTTGTAGATGTGGGCGCTGCGCGCCAAGGCGGCTGTGGCCGGTGTGGCCAGGTGGTAATCGAGCCGCCAACCCACGTTGTTGGCATAGGCTTGGCCGCGGTTGCTCCACCAGGTGTAGCAGTCGTCGGTGGTGTCGGGGTGCAATTGGCGGTATACGTCCACCAAACCACCATCGGTGGTCAGGCGGCTCATCCAAGCGCGCTCTTCGGGCAAAAAGCCGCTGTTTTTTTGGTTGCTGCGCCAATTTTTGAGGTCGATGTTGTGGTGCGCAATGTTGATGTCGCCGCACAGCACAAATTCGCGCTTTTTCTTCAGGGCCGCCAAATGCGGCTCTATGGCATCTAAGAATCGGTATTTGGCGGCTTGCCGTTCAGGCCCTGAAGACCCACTGGGAAAGTAGGCGCTGATAAGGGAGAACTTGCGTTGCGGTGTATCAAAGCGCAGCTCCACATAGCGGCCTTCGCTGTCGAACTCGCCACCGTCAAAGCCCACCACCACTTGGCTGGGGCTGTGGCGGGTGTACAAGCCCACGCCCGAGTAGCCTTTTTTTTCAGCGAATTGAAAGTGGCCATTCAAGCCGGCCAAGGTGTCGAACTGGCCCACCACATCAGTGGCCTGGGCTTTCACTTCCTGCACACAAATACAATCGGGCCTGGCTTTTTCAAGCCAGGCCTCAACCCCCTTGGTGGTGGCAGAACGGATGCCGTTGAGATTGAGGCTGGTCAGTTTGAACAAGGTGATTCCCATGACAACAAGTGCGCAGGCCAGCACCGTGCTGGCCCAGTCGTTTGTGCAATTCTCGCTCGATTGTGGCGTGCTCAAGTTTGGCAGCTTCAAAACCAAAGCGGGTCGCATGTCGCCTTACTTTTTCAACGCAGGATTGTTTGACGATGGTGCCAAGCTTGGCCACTTGGCCGCTTGCTACGCGCAGCGCTTGTTGGACAGCGGCATGGCGTTTGACATGATTTTTGGGCCCGCCTACAAGGGCATCCCCTTGGGCGCGGCGGTGGCAGTGGAGTTGGCACGCTTGGGCAAAAATGTTCCCTTTGCTTACAACCGCAAAGAGGCCAAAGACCACGGCGAAGGCGGCAGCTTGGTGGGTGCACCCTTGCAAGGCCGGGTATTGATCGTGGATGACGTGATGAGCGCGGGCACCGCGGTGCGCGAATCCATTGCCCTCATCAAAGCCGCTGGGGCCACACCCCACGCCGTGGCCATCGCATTGGACCGCCAAGAAATGGCCACCGAAGTGCAAGCCGATGGCCGCGTGCAAGACGTGCCCTACAGCGCCGTGCAGTATGTGCGCGAGCAACTGGGCTTGCAGGTGTGTGCCATCGCCACCCTGGACGATTTGGTGAGTTACCTGCAAGTGCAAACCACCCCCGGCATGGCCGAGCACTTGGACCAGGTGCGGGCTTATCGGGAGCGGTATGGGGTGATGGCTTAGGGCGAGCTCCATGCCCAGAGGTTCGCGGTGCGGCGCAGACGCAACCCAAGATCTTTCATCAGAAGACGGATTTTCTTTAGCGGAGAACCGAAGCCGCAGAAATCAGCCATTTTGTTGCACCGTGTTTGAGCGAATCGCGACATCTGATAGGATGTACGTGTGCACACACCAGAGGCCTTCATGACCACCACCCGATTGTTCAAAAACGGCAATTCACAAGCCGTTAGGATTCCTGCAGAACTTGCGTTTTCCACCAACGATATGGAACTGGTGATTGAGCGCGTGGGAGAAGAGCTGCGCATTCGCCCCGCACAGCGCCGAATGGGCAATGTCTTGAAGGTACTTTCAAGCTTTTCGCCCAACTTCATGTCAGAAGACCGGGGTAATCAGGAGCAAACCGAGCGTGAGGCCCTGTGATGCCTCGTTACATGCTCGACACCAACATTTGCATCTACCTCATGAAGCACCAACCACCTGAGGTGGCAGAACGGTTTGCACAATGTTATGTAGGCGATGTGGTGATTTCCGCCATCACACAGGCTGAGTTGGAATATGGCGTGGCATGTTCGGGCACTCAACGAGCACGAAACCGAAAAGCCTTGGACGCCTTCTTGCAAGAGGTACCTGCCGTCCCTTTTGATGGCGCGGCCGCGGCCGTCTATGGCCCCACCCGCCTGGCCACCCGCGAGAGGCAACGCGATGCGCTGGACAAACTGATCGCCTCACACGCCCTGGCACTGGGCGTCACACTGGTCACCAACAACGTGTCAGATTTCGCGGCCTATTCAAAGCTGAAGGTGGAGAACTGGGTTGGGGGGCCTTAGGAAAGCTTCTTCAACAGCAACTCATTCACCTGCGCCGGGTTGGCTTTGCCTTTGCTGGCTTTCATGATGGGCCCGACCAAGCCGTTCAAAGCCTTGGCGTTGCCCGCCTTGAACTCTTCCACGTTCTTCGGGTTGGCGGCCAGCACCTCGTCGATGATTTTTTCCAACTCACCCGAGTCGTTCATTTGCTTCAAGCCTCTGGCGTCGATGAGGGCATCCACTTCGCCCTCTTTGTTCCACAAGCCATCAAACACCTGACGCGCCGCGTTGTTGCTGATGGTGTTGTCGCTGATGCGGCCAATCAGGGCGGCCAGTTGCGCGGCGCTCACAGGTGACTGCTCCATGCTCAACTCAGCCGCATTCAAACGCCGTGACACCTCCCCCATGATCCAGTTGCTGGCCAGTTTGGGCTGTCCGCAAGCCTGGGCGGTGGCTTCAAAGTAGGCGGCGACAGCCTTGCTTTGCGTGAGCTGCGTGGCGTCGTACTCGGGCAAGCCGTATTGGGTGACAAAACGCTCGGCCATGACGCGGGGTAACTCGGCCATCTCGCTATTCACCC
>Ga0214919_10007432_pt1 | contig 14778 bp, 11 predicted proteins | sample LL1503_MetaG_FD_177994 | JGI IMG/M metagenome (GOLD analysis project Ga0214919, IMG submission 177994) | Freshwater microbial communities from Lake Lanier, Atlanta, Georgia, United States - LL-1503 | ecosystem: Environmental > Aquatic > Freshwater > Lake | place: USA: Georgia | collected... | reverse complement strand
AGCACGTGCCCTTGCGCGGGCACAAACATGCGGTCAACCCAGGACCCATCGGAGAATTTAAAAATAATTGGAAAGGACGCGTGGGAATCGCTTCCACCTGCGTGTAAAAAATATCGAAGCGCGATTGTTCCACCAAGTTGTTTTGCGCTTGATAACCCGCCAAAAACAAAGGTTTTACTTTCTCCCGATTCAAGTCGCCTTTGCTTTGATTGAAACTCGGCTTGTCGTTGCATGGCGATCTCACGTCGAACATCCTCCAACCTGCGTCGACCGCTATCCAAGTCGGCTTTCATGATCGCATCCGAGGCAATCATGGAGTCAACGGCCTCCTCCAATTGTTCTCTTGGAAGTCGTTCGTACACAGGTCGCGAAACATCGCGGGCGACGAGGACTTCGTCGCGCACCGCGATACGGTCAAATTCATCCAAAGCGGGACGGGTTCGAATCCATTGCACAAAAATAAAAATGCCAACTCCACAGACTAAAAACAGGACGGCGTTCAATCCAACCAATCCCAGCCACTTGCCAAGCAGATATTGGAATCGATCAAGAGGCTTGGTCATCAACTGCCAAATTTGTCGGTCACGAATTTCAAAGGCCACCGTTGCGCAACCTAAGGTCAAAGTCATGCACGCGGCGCAGACATAGGCGATGTCCAAAGAACGAGACATGAATGTTTGAATTTGATAACGAAGTGGACTTGAACCATCTATAAAAATGGGAAGAAGCGGAAGCGCGATAAGAACAATCGCAATAAATGAAACGCTGATGCGAAGGCGAATTGATTCACGAATTAAAGTTTGCGCCACCGCGCACCACCCCCATCGGCCACCAAGTAACGCCAACAAAAGTCGAATGCACAGGGCGAATGACAACACCAGCGCCGCCATTCCGGCGGTGACAAACGCGACTGAAAAATACCCCTGACTCACAGCGGGCACAACAATGACCGCTGAGAGTGACATGATTAAAAGATACGCAGGAAAGACATTGAGCCACAACGCCAACAATGCCGATGCCACCAAAATCGCGCTCACAACAAGTGGTGCGACGGGTCGTTCCACCATGAAGACTGGGGACCATGTGGGAAATTGAGGCGCAAGCAGCACATCAGAGATAACGGATACATCCAGTATTTTTCCCTGTCTGTCAAACAACTCTTCCCCCATGGAACGCAATCGAGTGCTTGCAAATTTTTCCGTGGGCGTGGTGACCTCGCCACGTTCGATCAAAGCCACGCTGATCGGGTCGCGATCAACTAAATTTGCGGCGGCAACCACCGTTTCAATGGCTTGGCGCTGCAGATGCAAGCGATAACTAGCCACAAAAAATGGCGCCATACAAATCAATATAAAAAAAACGCATGCCACTGAGGCGATGACTTTGACTCGCAACTTTTCAAAGTTGTGGTTCCACTTCCACCAACGCTCCCTCAAAGACCCAGTCAAGGCGATAGGCCCCCGTCAGATTTTGGCTTGTCGCCAAGAAGACCGTCAAGCACTCCGCGATCAACATCACTTTTTGGTTTGAAGGACGGGGCGGACTTTGGTTTTTGCAGCACTTCTTCCCTTTGATTTAGCAAATTCGCAAGTATTTCAGCCGAGGATTCCTTATTTTCTGATGGCGCGGGTTGCTGTATTCGAGGTGGCGTGGACGTCGGTTGTTGGACCAACTGGTCTAGCAATTCATTTCCCTGAATGTCGGCTTGGACCAGGAACGCGGCGGTCTTTCCGCCATGCAATGCGCCACTATTGGCGACCTGCTCCGCTTTGGCTTGCTCAACAATGTGCATAAATAAATCTTCAAGTTTCTGGCGCGGAGCATGCGTGCTTTCAATTCCCAATCCTTGCGATTCTTGCAACACTTTCTCAATTTTCGCGATGGTCTCAGGTCGAAGACGCTGCGTTTCAATGATCGTGTGGTGGGAATCCTCCAGCAATTCGGTGCCGGTACCACTGGCGCGTATTTTTCCGCCGTACAAAACCGCCATGCGATCACAGACATCCTCAACATCCGCTAGAAGATGGCTTGAAAGAAGAATTGTTTTTCCGCGCCGTCCAAGTTCAAGAAGCAAATCTTTGACTTGTCGGGTTCCAATTGGATCAAGTCCACTGGTGGGCTCATCCAAGATCAGAAAATCTGGATCATTCACCAAGGCTTGAGCCAATCCCAAACGACGCGCCATGCCCTTTGAAAATTCTCCAACTCGACGCCCGGCGACTTGATTCAGTCCAACCATTTCCAGCAATTCTTCGCAACGCCTGCGCCGTATGCGGCGTTCCAAACCAAACAATTTCGCGTAATAATCCAATGTTTCCATGGGATTCAGAAAGCGGTAGAGATAGCTTTCTTCAGGCAAATAGCCAATTCTAGATTTTATTTTCACATCGTCAGGAGCGTGCCCCAGTACGGTCAAGCGTCCGTGGGTTGGACGCAAAAGACCCAAAATCATTTTAATAGTTGTGCTCTTGCCGCTTCCGTTGGGTCCGAGCAAACCAAAAATTTCATGTTGACGGATTTCGAAATCAATTCCGTCCACCGCGACCGCTTTGGCCCGCATCCAAAAGTCGGAAAAGACTTTGGTTAATCCAACGGCTTGCACCGCAAGATCTCCATTTGTTTGGGAAGTTCTGGCCATTATTTATTGTCCCGACCAAAGCCTTGCGTTGCTTTTTCGTCAAGCCTGCGTCCAGCCTTGTCCAACACAGTTTGTCGAACACCCAACATCCAGCTTGGGCGAAGCGCATCTGCAACCGTGGCGGCTTGCTTTCGACGATTTAAATCCGCTGTCCGCCTGAGTTGCATCACTTCTGGACTTGAAGCGATACTGATTTGACTTTGTCCAACTCCAGGCGGCATGGAAAATACTTCAACTTCGCTTTGAGTTAAAACGCCGCGCAACGCTTCAAGCCAAAGTTGGCGCGTCAGTTGCTGTGGATTTTGGTTCCATGTATCGCGAAGACCTTCGATGCGCTGAACATCTTTTCCCAAATTAGCCGCGATAGCGCTTTGATAACTTTTGGCGCGATTGACAATTAAACTGGCTGTTCCACCAATATCCTTCATTTCCAAGCGTTGCCCAATCTGACGCAACAACACATCGGCCTTCTCCATTTCACCAGTCGACAACACAACTTCATAGCCATCAATCAGAGCCAAAACTTGCTCATATTGTGGACCAGCGGCTCCCACCAATTTGGCCGTGGCTTCTTGACGCGCGCGCTCGACAATAGTTTTGGCGTCTTCCTTACCGGTTTGCACGCGGCGCAGAACGCTGCGCGCAGCGAACGGCGCGCTTCTTTCCGGCATGGTGACTTTTTGCAACCGAATACCGCTGGACATGTCATCCAAGACATGCTGCGCCTCCACTTGAACCAACGCCGCGGGTTGCTCGCGCTGATCCACAAGCTCACGAAGTGGCATTCGCGCCACGGCGGCTGTGACACCTCGTGAAAGAGCAACGCGAACAATGGCATCGCCTTTCTCAAGATCGACAGCCTGAAGAAATCGGACAGGATCTTCTACAACATACTCCGCCACTAATTGAAGATGCGCCAAATCACCATCACCCGTGATAACCGTGCCGTCCAATCCAGGCTTTAACGGGGAGGTTGGATCAGCCCCGTCGATCATTTGCTCAATGGTGTAACTTTTCTGTGCCATACGCGGCCAAAATTCCGTGCGAAGTTCCACCACTCGTTTTGTTTCAAACACGGTGATGTCACCAACGGGATACGGCCAAAATGGATTCAACCCAGGGCTTAACGCCTCTTGTCCAGATTCACCAGAAATACGGCCAAATATGGTGCGAACACCACTCATGCCCTCTTGAACAGTTTGAAATCCGCTGAATAAAAATGTGATGATGAGCCCGACAATCGCAACTTGAAGCACTCGATAGGACAACCGCAGCGCTTCTGCCAAACTTTGATTCGCGGGGTCCATGGCCTTGCGCATCGCGGCTTCGGCCGCGACCGGTGCCGCAACTTCAAATTGCGCGCTGGCTTCGCGGCGTGGCTCCTGCGGTTCATCGGACTCCTGTCCTGAAAGTTGGTCGTTGGAATTGGCCATTATTTATTTCCCGAGGAACTTGGCTGACCCCATGAAGATTTTTGATTTGGTTGTGGAATGCCCTTCGAGTCAACGGGAGCATCAAGATCCATCATGTGAAATGGCGCCTTGTTCATATCAGTGACAAACGTTGTGCTGCCCGACAGGCTGGCGCGAAGCGTGTCAAGCCACGCAAGAAAAATAGCTAGATCAGCCTCCTTTTTCATTTGCTCGTAGTAGCGCGTCGCCTCCGTGTTTCCCACTGATTCAATTTCAGCGGCCCACTGCTCCGCAAAATTTCGAATGGTGTCAGCTTGACTGGCCGCCATGCTTTTAATGGCGTCCGCCTCGGCTTGACCGCGGCTCTCCTCTAAATTGGCCAGCGTTTCCTGAACGGCGCTCATGCGCTTCACAACCGCAATTGTGGTTTTAGGCGGCAATACAACTTGGCTTAAACCAACCGTCACTGGATCCACACCCACCATTGGATTGCGTTTTATATCCGCAAGCAACGCGGTTTCCGCGTCGGGCAAGCGACTTTTGGAACCGATCAAATCCGTGAATGAAAACTGCCCAACAGAGCCGCGGATGCTGGCATTTAAGCGTGTTTCAAGTTCTTTACTTGCCGCATCAAGATTGCCGTAGCCATTATAAAATGCGAGCGGCGCGTCGCCTTTGCCATCCACACGCCACAAAAGAAATGCCTTGACCACAACTTGTTGTCCATCCTTGGTCAAGACGGTTTCCATATTGCTTTCAGAAAGTTGAAGCCGTGTGTCTAGTTTGGCGACTTGATCAATAAAGAATGGAGCCTTGAAGTGCAACCCCGCGTCGCGAACAATGCCCGCGGGCTTTCCGAAGCGTGTTGCTACCGCGACCTCATGGTAATTCACGGTGTATGTGGTGTTGAACAACGTCAACACCAGAAGAATGAACACGCCAGCCGCAATTGGAATAGTTTTAGACATGATGCTTGGTTCCTGAATTATTGTTCGGATTTTTTCTCAACATAATCAGCCAAATTGAAGCCAACTTCAGGCTGTTGCATTTGAATATCCACGCGAATACGGTTGGGGTCGATACCCAAAACATATTTTTGTCGAACACTGGAAAGACTTTGAGAAAGAGTCTCCATTAATTTTCTTTGCATGAATAATTCTGGAGCGACGTGATACGCGCCTGATTGCCCAAGCACTTGACTGGCGTTTTTACGGGCGGCCAAATGCAATTCCCAACGTCGAGCACGCGAGCGCTTGATTTGAGTTGCAATTTGACCACGAGTGGAAACAATGATGTTTTCTACAACAAGCCGTGCGGCCTTTGTTTGCGCGTCATTTTCACCTTTTTCGCGAAGCGCCACACGCCACGCTTCAATGGCGTCCACGGCTTGCGAAGCCAAGCGCGCGTCTCCAAGCAATGTGGCCATGGTGGTGTTCACAATGCGTTGGGCCTCCTCTTTCACCTTGCGCGCGTTTTGCGTGTCCATGGAAAGTTCCTCGTACAGAGCCGCGGCTTCGCCGGGCGGGCGCAAGGCTGGAATTTGCACGCTGACAACTTCCACGCCAGTGTGCTCGCGATCAAATGTCATTTGAATACGCTCACGCAAAGCAGTGGCCAACGCGGCGCCGCTTGGACTTAAGACTTCATCCAACGGGCGTGTCGACAAGTATTGGCAGACATCACGGCGGCACATTTCGCGCAATATGACTTCGCGCATTTCAATGCCCGTGCGTCGCACCTTTGTGTCACTTGCAAAATTCAACCAAGAAAGCAAGCCATCTTGTTGAATGCGCCAAATTAAAATCAAGTCCGCGTCGACCAAAGCGAATCGATCGCTAATGCCTTTGGCGGCGGCATCGCTGCTGACATCCAATGGAGGAGCTGAAGACGTCGATTGTAAAACCGCCTCGGCTTCGCTGCCATTTCCAAGGTCTTTTTGCACTTCAACCGCTAGATTGGGCGCCGCAACTAAATACGCCGCGCGTTGATTTTCCGCGTCGGGCGCGTCGCCCCATAAATTTACTTTGCCCACTTTTAAATTGACGGACTGAAGAGGCAGCGCACGAACCTGAGCGATATCGACCACTTCGGCTGTTTCAAATGGCCATGGCAATTTCCACATCAGTTCACCTTGGTGAACGCGTCCGGCAATGGATCCGCCGCGCAGTCGTACCGCTTGTTCACCTGGACCAACAACAACAATGCAACTCAGAATCAACAGCGCCAATGCGCCGAGCCCAATCAGCGCCCCACTGCTTCGAAGTAAAAGTCGGTAGCCCCAACTGGAAGTAATGTCGAAACCAAATTGATAATTCACGGCTTCATTGATGCCACGAACTAAATTGTCCGGAGCCGCCAACAATCCAAGCACGCGACTATCAAAGGCGGGACGCGGGGTCTCATTGGCCCTTCGCGGTCGATACAAATTCAATGTCCAATTCAAGAAAATTTCAATGGCCAAAGCAACTTGAAAACCCGCGATTCCCAGGGCCATCCACTCAATAATGGTTGGATTTTGAAACACGTGAAAAACAATTCCCACAGCGCTCGCAAGCGTCACCAACGCGCTGCTGACCATGAACCCAGCGCCTCCGCGCAAGTTCTGCCACGCTGGCTGCTTGGACATACCCGCCACAAATCGGGCAAAAATAAATGCGATCAAAGCCAGACCAAGGCTGACGGCCAATTGCCAGCCCAACACGGACCCAACGGCGAAACCAACGACATCAGGTCCTGGATCTTGCATCTCGCGCAGCCGTGACCAATTCCACATTCCCAATCCAAGCAACAAGAATGCAACTGCCAGGCTGACCAACGGCATCAACCATCGGTGCATTTGGCTCAGTCGTCGCGCCGCGGCTTCTTGGTCCACTGCTGAACGCGCGAAGATGGTTTCGCCACGGCTTTGCGCCAACTCTTCGCGTTCAAGAGATTCAAGCCGCTCAAGACGATGTTGGTGAAAAACAACCGCCAATGCGACCCACACCGGAATGCCGCAGAACACCGTGGTGGAAGCCACCACCATCGTGGTATCGCCCGCGAGTCGGCCAAAAACCAACAACACTATTGCGATTGCAAATTGAAGCGCGAAGCCAAGAATTGAAACTCGGCAAGCCTGTTGATAAGAAAATTGGTCAATTCTCATAGGGTCAAACTTTGGTTTAGAAATAGTATCGCATAGCGGCTGTCAAGGTTAGGCTGAGATGGAGCGTTACCCACACGTGACGACGGGGTTCATGCTTATGGTTAGTCTTCTTGAACAAATGTGCGGTCCCCTTCGAAAGAATTCATATGGCCTGGATTGAAAAACTACTGGCGCTCACCCGAAATACGTTGCTTGAATGCATCCGACAGCCCGTCACCATTGTCACGGCGATTATCGGGTTTCTGTTCATTTTTCTCTCGATTCCATTTAGTTCATTCACCATGGAAGACGACCAGCGCATGTTCATTGATATTGGACTATCAACTCTGTTCATGTGCGGAGTGATCATGTCCGCATTTTTGGCCACCGGCGTGGTGAGCAGAGAAATTGAAAATCGAACGGTGTTGACCGTGGTGAGCAAGCCAGTGCCACGCCCACTTTTTGTGGTCGGAAAGTTTTTAGGCGTTGCCGTGGTCCTGATCATGGTCACGCTTTGGCTGGGTTTAATTTTCATGTTGACTGAGTTGCATGGAACCATGCCCACGGTTGCAACCCCCTACAACCAACCAGTTCTAACATTTGGATTGGCCGCGGTCGTGCTTATGTTCGGCGCGGGCATTTGGTGCAACTTTCTCTATGACTGGAATTTTGGCGCGACGGTACTGACGCTTGGCGTACCACTTCTGTTGGCCGCGTATTGCGTCTGTTTAATTTTTAAGCCAAATTGGGCGACGGCGGATCTTGCCACCACATTTAAGCCAAATCTTTGGAAAGCGTTGGGCATGTTAATGGTGGCTGAACTTGTGTTGGGCGCCATTGCTGTGGCGGTAAGCACCAGACTTGGACAAGTGCTGACGCTTGCCACCGTGATCGGAACTTTTTTAGTTGGGCTTTTGAGCGATTGGCTTTTTGCGCGCAAATTGCAGCAACTTTCCGATGTCATGTCAAAGTTGCCCGCCTCGGAACAATCGTGGCACGACGCCATGCATCTGGAGTGGGGCTTGTACAAGGTCCTGCAATCGGTGGTGCCAAATTTCCAAATATTCTGGCTTACCGACGCGCTGACACAAAAGAAAAATATTGGTTTTGAATACATGGCCACAGCCATTCCCTACGGATTTGTGTTGATTGTCATGGCCTTGGCGCTGGGAACTTTTCTTTTTCAGCGCCGCGAAGTGGGTTGAACAAGCGATATACGCGCCGCACAAGCCGGTTGCGTTTACGCTTTGCATTCAAAAACTACATTATTTACCGTGGCCACAACGCAACTTCTTCTTTGCGCTTTGCGCCCAACAAAAAGATGCCAAAGACAAGCGGTGGAAGAATGCCCATAAGTCCGGAGCACCCAGTTTGCGCGAACCAAATTCCCTTGATCATTTCGGGCGTGAATTGTGGAGCGGGTTGATTTTGTTTTTCAAGTTGCGCCAGCATGGTGCGTTTCATCCATGCCTGCATGTCATCACGATTGGTGATTTGGATTGTGAGTCCACCCACATTCAGCACAAGCGCAAGAACCACCCACAATTTCGCCATGGAATAGCCACGGCGCATTTTCTTGCGCAGATACCAGCCACTAAGCGCGCCCAGAGTTGTGACCGCTGTTCCACAAATCAAGATCATCCGAAACGCCGCCACCATCCAGTCAGGGAGGCCTTGATACGTCTCGACCGCCAATGATTTGCTTGCAAAACCCCAGATGGCAAGAATGACACCCAACACACCCCAAATCAGCATGAGCCAACCAAGAATGGCTGGCCATTTTGTGGGCGCCGGCGGCAGGAACGGATCTTCAACTTCGGTGAATAGTTGGGACATAACCACAGAATATCAAAAAATAGCTGGCGGGTTTTTGACAACGGCACGACAAAACTCGGGCAATTAATTTTTCTTGCGCATGTCGGAGAGTTTCTGTTGAAGCTCTTTTTTTAAACGCTCAAACGCAGTCTTGACAATTGGGGCCTTCACTTTTGCACTTTGAAAGCCCGCAAATAGGTCCTCATATTGCTGGGCTTCTGCTGGAATCAACGGTCCACCGCCTTCATATCCCATGGCGACGGGCTCACATTTTTCCCAAAGGCGCAGCATTTCATCCAGCAACTTTATTCGATTGGCAATCTGAACCGCCTCGCCTTGACTGGCGCCCTTGATGTCCCATTCCGTCAACAATCTTGACTTGGATTTCTTAGAGTCACTAATTGTTTTATCCCACGTGTCGCCAACTTTTTTCCCAACGGAATTCACCACATACGAGTTGGGTTTCAACTGCATGATCTTAAAGAGTTCTTCTTCCGTGTCCGCGGTGCCTTGGGAGAAACCACAATCAAGCGCCACATCTTCCGTGAAAGTGAGATTGTCCTTGTCATCGCTCAACATGTGTTCGCCGCTGTCATTGTCAAAGAAAGTCACCTTGCCGGTCTTTTTGTCTTTGGTGTAACTGACAACAAGCGGTGAATACACCATGCAACGACCCACTTGGCGATTGCGACCAGCGCCCTCGGCGACATCTCCAACACGCTCAATCCACGCTTCAAGTTCCTTGCCTTGGGCGCTTTTATCACCAGCAAACATAGTGATGGAGCCAAGCGAACCGGTTTTCATAAAATAAATTTCGCGACAATGCATGGCGGTGAAAGCCGCGCCGGAAATTGCCTCTTCAATCCACGCCACCACGCGGTGCTTATCGCGCATTCTGCTTAATGATTCGGCAATTTGATCGCCCTCGGTCACCAAGCCGCCGCCAGAATTAATGCGGATGACAATGATTTGTCCAGGACCAAACTTGTCGGCCTCCTTCTCAATTTTTTCCATTTCTTGGTGGCGCAAACCAACACCCACCATTCCTCCAAGAGGAAGAATGAAAACTTGTCGACGCGTGTCTTTTTCAGTCGCGCCCGCTTTGGCGATATCCGTTTTTGCTTCTTTGGAAGCCGCTTCAGAAGTCTTTGGAGTTGATTTTGAAGTTGGCGCGACTGGGGACTTGGCAGGGTTGGTGTCACTTGGTGTCGTGGGCTTGGTTTGCGCAAAGGCGCCTGTTGCGAGCGCGGTGATTGTGATGCATGTAGTAAAAAAAGATCGCATGTTCAAATTCCTTGTGTGTTAAAAATTATCTGCCGCCTAATCGGCCCGTGCCACCACCACCTGAACCAGATTTGCCTTGCTCCTTGAGTTTCAAAATCATGGTTTCAACCCCGTTTAAATCTAGCCCGCGGTCAATTTTCCAGCGATATTCAACGGCCGGAAATTTCTTCATGGAGTCACGGATTTTTTCAAGAGCCTGCTTGGCAGAATTTATTTTTTTGGGATCGGATTTGTATTTTTCAAACTCGTTCAATGATTCAACAGATTTTGCGTAGGTCTTACGCCACTCGGTGATGTAATCGCCGACAATTTTTACGCCGTCTTGATTGTTCTTTCCAAGGGAATCATCCCATTCTCGATAACCAAGCAGAAACATCAGGTCCTCAATACTGTCCGCGATGCCGTCGCACAAACCAAAGTCCTCGGCGGTCTTGGCGTCGAAGTTTGCAACTAGGGTATCGCTGCTGTCAATGACAAATGTTCCGCTTGAGTCTTGGCGCCAAGCCAATTTCCGCCCATCCCACGAGACACTCAGAAATTTCTCCGGTCGCATCATGGCAAGACCAAGTTCTGGTGGATAGCCACCGCGTCGCAAGAAACCATTGGCAATACCGGTCCACGCCGCCAAAAACTTTCTGACCACTTCAGGATCTGGATGCTGAACAAATTCCATCACCCGCGACATGCCCCACAACCGCGCATTACTGGTCATATAAAGATCTGGCCATGCCAACGCCAACGCAGTGCTGAAACCGACGGAGTCTTTCACCCACATGACCTGGGGAATGGAAGCCAATTCGGCCTTGAGAAGATCCACCATTTTCCGCGCGTCCTCAAAGTCAATTTGACCACGCTCGGAACGGTCGTCATTGCCAAGATAGTCCTGGCCGTTTTTGCCATCATCGCTTTGAAGTTGAAAAATAATCAGGTCGGGTTTTTTCTCTTTCACATCTTTGACAACTTTTTCATAAATGCTAAGCCGAATATCCGTGCTAATTTGACCCTTGCCATTGAGTCCCATTGGAATGACATAAATTTTTGGAGCCTTGGAAGGGTCCTTCTGATTCATTTGCAAAGGCGACGGCGCGTCCGCGGCAAACAAAAACACGGTAGCGAGCATCATTGCAAACAATGGGGCGAGGCGTTTCATGATCCGTGAGTATACGGATCAAGCGCTAGAAAGTTGCTTGGCCAAAGCGGTGGCGGCGGCTTTATTGACCAGCCGCCCTTCCAATTGAGCGTCATACACCGCGTCCAAAATGCGGCGAAAGTTTGGTCCGGCGCGCAAACCCATGGCGATCAAATCATCACCAGAAAGCCAAGGCGCTGGGGAAATACCATCAATTTGCAGAGTTTGAAAGTCCTGGTGAATGCGTGCCGCCATGTCTGGCGCGTCAGTGGCAAAGACATGCAAGGCGTCTATGAAGGATGCGTTGGCGGCGGTTCTTTTTTGCAGCGCCTTTGTGAATGTGGCCCACTGCGGCAAGGTGGTTTGCAAGTGCAGCGTGCCAGTAAGGGCGTCGCGTTCCTTGTTTGAAAGCACCAGCGCGTTTGTCCAATGATGCACGCGCTCTTGCCACGGCAACTGGGATTCGCGATCAAGCAACCATGCCGCCAGAACCGTGGCCAACTGTTGCGCTGGAAGTGTCTCTGGCGCGTGCGGCGCAGCGTGTGTTGGCGTGAATGTGTACGCAAGCGTTCGCACGCGCCGCAGTGAAGTTGGCGGCGCCACTTCAAGCAATGTGCTTGATGCAAGGCCAAGGGCCTCGATGAGTTCGATCGCCTTCACGTGGCTTGCATGCGCGATCATGCGGCGCAATTCCTGACCTACGCGTTCGCGGCTGACTCCGCGAAGTTCATGCGCGTGCGCGCGAATGGCGGCTTCTGTTTGTGGCTCAATAGTGAACGCAAAGCGCGCCGCGAAACGCACAGCGCGCAACAGACGCAGTCGGTCCTCGCTCAGTCGCGCGTCGGGATTGTTGATGGCGCGCAACATTTTATGTTGAATGTCGGCGCGGCCATTGACATGATCAATAATTTCGCCGGTGGCGGGATGCATGAAGATTCCATTGATGGTGAAATCGCGGCGATTGGCGTCGGTTTTTTCATCGCCAACTTCAATGTCCTCGGGACGGCGGCCATCCACATAGCGGCCGTCGGCGCGGAAACTGGCGACTTCAACCACGCGTCCCTTGTGATGCACAAGGATGACGCCAAAACTTTCACCGACGCCGCGTGCCTTGGGAAAGATCAAGCGAATTTGCTCAGTGGTGGCGCTGGTGGCAATGTCGTAATCGGTGGGAGAAAGGTGAAGCAATTCATCGCGCACGCAACCGCCCGCGAAATACGCGGTGTAACCGGCCGCGGAAAATTTGGCGGCAATTTCAGCCGCCGCGTCGCGCGCGCTGAGGCTTGAACCACTTGGCAAATTCGCGTCAGGCATGTGCGTTGGTGGCGGAAGTGGAATGCGAACTTGTTGGTTGCGATTGCGCCGCGGCTTCGCTGGTTGGCGCGGGCAGAAGAAGTTGATCGCCTGGACCGCGCGCGGGCAATCTTCCTTGCGTTGCGCGTCGAATGGATTCGCGGCGGTTCATGCGCAGTCGATCCACCGCCAATCGCAATCGTTCAATGCCGCCGTCGGGATCGTTGATCAACACTTCTGGATCGATGGCCTCACCCGCCTCCACTTCAAGGCGCCCACTCAGGCGCGGCAACTTTTGCGAACTGGGCCAAATATCAAAACCTCCCTCGATCCCAACTGGAATCACGGGAACTTTGGCGCGGCGAATAAGCAGCGCAACGCCGCGTTGAAATGGCGCGATGGCTCCATCGTCGCAGCGACCGCCTTCGGGATAAATCAACAAACAGCGCCCTTCTGCCAGCACTTGCAGCGCGGTCCGAATGGCCGCGGAGTCGGATTTTTCTTTCAGCGGTATGGCGTTGAAAGAGGAAATGAGCGCGCCAAAATATTTATTATTGAAGAGCGTGCTGCGCGCGATGTATGCGGTCTGCCTGTCGTACGCCACAGCGGCGTGAGGAATTGGATCCAGAAATGATTGATGATTGCCAACCAACAACACGCCGCCGGTGCGTGGAATGTTGTGGGCACCGACCACTTTCATGCGATACAAAATTCTGGCCAGGATGGCGCAGAAAAGAGCGATAAAATCCCACCAAATGGCTTGCAGAAATGTGCGACCAGGCGCGCGCCGCGCGAAATCATGAAACATTAGTGGCGCACCGCCGCGGTGGTGTTGGGCAATAGCGAACCAAGTCGCTCACGAGCCAAATGTTCAAGCGTTGAAACAACAGCTTCTAAATCAAGGTGGCTGGTATCCACGCGCTCGGCGCCAACAGGAATACGAAGCGGTCCAACCGCGCGCGTGGAATCCACATGATCTCGATGTTGAATCGCCCGAAGAATACTGGCCTCATCGGCAACATGACCCGACGCGCGCAACTGCGCCACGCGTCGCTGCGCACGGACTCGGGCGTCGGCCTCTAAATAAATCCGCAGCGGAGCATCTGGAAATACAACCGAGCCTTGATCGCGGCCTTCAGTGACAAGGCGTGGATGCGCGTTGGCGATTTCCCTTTGGCGCCGCACCATTTCGCGGCGCACATCCGAGCAGGCGGAGACGGGCGACACGGCCTCGGTGACTTCCGCGGAGCGAATGAATGGAGTCACATCGCGACCGCTCAATAAAAGTTTGGGCGGGCTTGATTTCCAATCGAACACCAATGTGGTGGAAGCCAACGCGGCCGCGATGGATTCACCATCGTCAATGGGAATTGAATTCTCAATCGCTAGAAATGCCGCGGCGCGATACATGGCGCCGGTGTCCAGAAATTCAAGACCAAGTCGCAACGCCAACATGTGCGCCACGGAACTTTTGCCCGTTCCAGCGGGACCATCAATGGTGATTATCAGTGGTTGTTGATGGGAATTCATGCTGGTTCCGCCGCCTCGATTGCCGCGGAAAGCATATCGCGCGCCATGCTGAGCGGCTTGATTGGATCGCCCTTGCCCAAATAATCCAGCGACAGCGAATTGACGTAGCCAACCGCGCGCAATGTTTCCACGCACTCGTCCAAACTCCATTCAGTGTGGTCACCATCTACGGAAAAACCTTTCACGCTGGCGGTGATGGACTGCGCATACGGAGCCAACTTGCGCAACTCTTGACTCACGCCGCCATTGGTGGCCGCATGTTGAAACGACGGCATGGTGCCAATGCGAAATCCGCCAACTTTTTTCACGACATCAACCAGCGCTTTGCCATCGCTTAACATTCCAGTCGCGCTTTGCAGCAACAGGGAAATTTCAAACTTGTCCATTTCCGCCAACGCCAGCTTCAATGTTTTCACCACGGCGTCAACGCGTTCTTGCGTTGTGACTTCCGCCAACGTAATGGCGACGCTTGAGCAACCAATGCGCGTCGCCGCGGAGGCCAAACGGCGCAGGCGCTCCACCACCGGGGGTCGATTGACTGGACTCCACAAAT
>Ga0214919_10007430_pt1 | contig 14779 bp, 17 predicted proteins | sample LL1503_MetaG_FD_177994 | JGI IMG/M metagenome (GOLD analysis project Ga0214919, IMG submission 177994) | Freshwater microbial communities from Lake Lanier, Atlanta, Georgia, United States - LL-1503 | ecosystem: Environmental > Aquatic > Freshwater > Lake | place: USA: Georgia | collected... | reverse complement strand
CAGTGACTTTGCCCTCTGACATTGATCTCACAATGTCGCTCATCAATTTTGCACTCGCCACAACAACACCGTCTTCCTGGCCGCCAACTTGTAACACAAATTGCACCGAAAGATCGTTGTCCGTGCACGACAACAACAATTTGTCTCCTGTGACCTCGATGCAACTCCTGAGAGTGCCGGCATTGCGTTGTTGCGTGTAGACGCAACCCTTGCTGCAGCCCCAAGTGCTTCGGCAAGAACCTCTCGCTCAACTCTGAATTTCATTGCCTGCTCCCTTGCTTCACGTTGTTTATCGTTAAATGTGGATGTTTGTAAGAAGAACTAATAACAGTAATAAGTCCTGTGGATTGGGGATAAAGGGTGTGTTTCCCAATTACACCAACGGTTGCAACCTCACACACACCCAACCCACCTGCCACATCTTGCAACTGTGTAGTTAGTGGTGCAGTGGACAACCCACGCTTATCCACTGTCTGTGCACCGTCTGTGCACACGGTTTTCCACAAAAGTTGCTGCGGTAGTGAAGTGATCATAATTTTGAACGTTACGAGGTCTTAAATTTCTGAACGAGTTCGGTTACCTGATCGAACACTTGCTTGCGCTCGCTCATCATTCGTTGGGTCTTGTCGACTGCGTGGATCACCGTGGTGTGGTCTCGCCCACCAAACAACCGTGCAATTGCCGGGTAACTGAGCTCGGTAAGTTCACGAAAAACATACATTGCTGTTTGGCGCGCCGAAACCAACGGACGCTGGCGGCTTTTGCCCTTCATTGCCTCGACATCAAAACCAAGGTGGTCAGAAATCTCTATCAACAACTGCTCGCCTGTACGAACCTTCGGGGTTGTGCGAGTGAGTAGATCGACCAGAAGTTTTTGAGCCAACGAAATATCAACAACTGTTTTGTTGAGGCTGGCATATGCACCGACACGGATCAGCGCGCCTTCAAGCTCACGAATGTTGGATGTGACGTTGCTGGCTATGAACTCGAGAACGTCGTTGGACACAAAGGTGTTTTCGCGCTCGGCCTTATTGCGCAAGATGGCCAGGCGGGTTTCCATGTCTGGCGGCTGAACGTCGGTGATGAGACCCCAACGGAAACGACCACGCAAACGGTCCTCGAGGGTTGGAATTGCATCTGGTACTCGGTCGGATGAAATAACAATTTGTTTGTTGGCTCCGTGCAGCGAGTTGAACGTATGGAAGAACTCCTCTTGCAAACCCTCTTTGCCTTCCATGAACTGAATGTCATCGATGAGCAACACATCAACTTCGCGGTATCGGCGCTTAAAAGCAGCAATGGTGTTGGAGCGAATGCCGTCGACGTACTCATTCAAGAATGTTTCGGTAGAGACATAGCGAACTTCGTAATGGGCGTAGTGCTGGTGCACGTAGTAGCCAATTGCGTGCAACAAGTGTGTCTTGCCCAAACCCGCCGAACCATAAATAAACAATGGGTTGTAGGAGCGACCCGGTGTTTCGGCCACGCGCTGAGCAGCAGCCAAAGCAAATTGGTTGGATGCCCCTTTTACGAACGTTTCGAAGGTGTAGCGCGGATTGAGACCTACCGCTGTGCCTTTGCCAGTGCGGCTTTTGAGGGTTTGGCCAAACGACATGGAGGCTTCAGTAACTAATGTTTCGTTCAGTTGGACAGGATTGTCAAGCGATGTTGGCGAGGTATTGAGGCGATGGATCACGTCGCTAGCGGTGTTGGTCTGAACATCGATCAACAATTGGCGATCACTCGCACCCACTTCGTTGAGGGCATCTCGCACCAACGACATGTAGCGAGTCAAAATTCTTTCTCGCACATACGTGTTGGGAACCTGGAGACGCAAACTCATTTTGTCGTCGGCAACAGCAACAGCATCGTTGAAAGTAGAGAACCAAACTGCTTCAGAAACCTGGGCGCGTAAAACTTCGGCAGTCGCACGCCACACATCGTCATGATTGTCGACGTCAAGTTGGCTCTCAATTTCTTGTTCCATGGTGCTCTCGTTCTGTTTGATTTGTTGCCTAAAACCGTTACCCAATAACCACTTGCCATGATCCACAACACTGTCCACAGGGTGTGGATAGCCCCCCCAACATTTCGGTGGGAGAAAGAAGGTAGCAGGTTTTCCACAGGTGAAAAAACTGGCTAGTCCCTGTAGAGTTGGACACCTTAGTCATCGTCGTTTCGAGGTCAACTCGGGGCGCTACTCAGGAGGGGTGCATGAAACGTACTTTCCAACCAAACAACCGTCGCCGCTCCAAGAAGCATGGCTTTCGCCATCGCATGAGTACCCGCGCCGGTCGCGCGATTCTGAAGTCTCGCCGGGCAAAGGGTCGCCACCGGCTTTCCGCTTGATCGGTCGAATCCGTCACCGGGAAGTCTTTTCCCGATTGTCCAAAGAGGGAACATATGTTCGCTCGCACGGGTTGTGGTGTTCGTTACTGCTTGATGATTCGCTAGAAAATGCCCATATTGGCTATGCCATTGGCCGTCAGGTGGGTGGAGCAGTGGAGCGAAACCGCATCAAACGCCAATTACGAGCCCTTTTTGGCACCCGCAGCGGTCAATTGCGACCTGGTTGGTACCTGATTGGGGTAACTCCAAAGGCGTCTGGTTCCACGTGGGACCAACTTGGAGCCCTGGTGGACCGCCTGATTGGCCAAATTGGCGCCAAAATCAGCCAGCCAATGCCATGAATTCAGCCCATAACCACCCCAATACCCGGCTTCAGTTGGCGATGCTCCGCAGTATTCGCTGGTATCAGTCATTGCGACCCGACAAGCCGTCGCCTTGCCGCTTTTTCCCCTCCTGCTCCGAATATGCCCATGAAGCGATCGAACTCTACGGCTCTCACCAGGGTGGCTGGCTGATGATCAAGCGATTATTGCGCTGTCACCCCTTTGGTCCGTCAGGGTTTGATCCAGTTCCGCTGAATATCCCCGAGTCAGGCGTCAATTCGGCCGTTTCACCGCCTACCGTCTCTACTGGCCAAAGTGGCCCCCACGAAAGTTGTTGACCCCAGATGTTTGAACTTGCTTCCCGATTAATTGCGCAGTTTTATTCGCTCACCCACAACTACGCCTTGGCGATTGGTTTGGTGGCTGTGGTTGTGATGCTGCTCATCACCCCACTCACACTCAAGAGCACCAAAGGCATGCTCGAGATGCAAAAACTGCAACCAGAGATGCGACGCCTACAAGCCGAGTTCAAAGGTGATCGCCAAAAATTAAATGAAGCGATGATGAAGTTGTATCAGGAACACAAAGTCAATCCGATGGCTTCTTGTTTGCCGATCGCGGCGCAGATGCCGGTGTTCATCATCATGTTCCGCGCGTTGCGTGGATTGATTGACCGTCCTGGTGGTGTTGGAACTGCATTCGTTCCAAAATATCTCGATCACACATCAGATTTGTACAACTCGCTACTTGGCAAAACAAAAATGTTGGCGTTTGGTTTAGATCTCGCAGAAACTCCTGTTGCAGCCGTGAAGGCCGGCTTCGGCACGGGCATGATCTATGTCGGATTTGTTGCACTGCTCGCCGGTTTGTATTTTGTGCAACAAAAAATGGTTGCATCGCGCACAGTGAGCCCAACGATGTCGGCGAGCCAAGCCAAATTAATGCAGTATTTGCCAGTGTTATTTGCTGTTTTTCAGCTCTTCCTACCTACTGGTTTGATCGTGTATTACATGGTGCAGGCAATCATCCGCATCATTCAGCAGTTCTACATCACCAAACGTTTTTATGGACACGATTCGTCGTTGGGACGCCAAGCACAAGCTGCGAGCGCTCAAGCACGTGACATGAATCAAAAAGATAAAAAAGATAACAAGAAAGAAATTAAACCTGCAGCAAATCCTGATGCGCCGTTTTCGAGCAAGCGTGTCACTCCCCCAAAGGGAAAATCTTCTGGCACTTCGCGTCGTCCGCAAGCTCCAGGAAAAAATCGCAGTGGTTCGATTGCTCGCCGACCAAAACCGTAAATATTTTATTCGCCACATCAAATAAGTAACGAGGACATGTATGGAATGGGTAGAGACAACTGCTGACACACTTGAAGCAGCAAAAAATTTGGCACTCGATCAGTTGGGTGTTTCAGAAGATGACGCAGAGTTCGATGTTCTTGAAGAACCAAAACCCGGTTTGTTTGGACGCACGCGTGGCGAAGCACGTGTTCGCGCCCGAGTTCGTCCAACAGCACCAAGGTCAAAACCAGAACGCCGCGATCGTGGTCCAAAGCGCGCAACCAGCAAAGAGGGCGATGCGCCGAAGGGTCGTCGTGGACCAAAGTCGGCTGCCGGATCAGACCGACCACGCCGAGAGCCACGAAAAACGTCGGATGTCGAGCGCACCCCACGTCCAGAGGGCCCTCCAGTAGATCCAGCCACTGTGAGTGCTGCTGCGACCACATTTCTTGAAGGAATGTTGACGGCTGCTGGTCTTGTTGGTCAAGTGACCTCCACGCTCAACGGTGAAGATATCGATATCAACGTCATCGGTGACGATGTCTCGGTATTTGTTGGTCAGCGCGGTGCCACATTGATGGCGGTGCAAGACCTCACACGAGTTGTCAGCCAGCGCCGCCTTGGCGACCACGACACCCATATGCGTGTTGATATTGGTAGCTACCGCGAGCGTCGCCGTGAGGCCTTGAGCCGTTTTGCCCTGAAGGTTGCCGACGATGTTCTTGCTACCGGTCAACCACGTGTGCTCGAGCCGATGAACTCTGCCGACCGCAAGATTGTGCATGACGCCCTTGTCAACTCGACTGGCGTAAGCACACATTCGCAAGGCCAAGACCCGCATCGCCGGGTTGTGGTTGCGTTGGCTGAAACAGTCGAATCAGCCGAATAGCCCTGTAGGTACCGGGCTTATACAATAAAGCCCGTATCATGAGGCCCGCAGATCACCCAGGTCTTCGCCGTATCTTCGGTGAGGCCCAAAAAATAGGATCTCTAGGGTCTGCCCCCCTGTCCGAGATTATTGAACACGCAGCATCCTTTGCCGAGGCATTGCCATCCGGGGTCACATCCTGTGTTGATTTGGGGAGCGGGGCAGGAGTTCCTGGCTTGGTCATTGCGATTGTTCGCCCCGAAATTCAGATGACCCTGATCGATCGGCGAGCCAAGCGCACAGACACACTTCTCCGTTCGGTCCAATCCTTGGGAATCCAGGAACAGGTTGAAGTGGTATGTGGCGACGTTGAGGTATTGCGAATCCAAGATCGCTATGCCCATGCTTTTGATGCTGCCTGCGCCCGAGGCTTTGGTCCCCCACTCCAAACCCTGCAATGGGCAGTAAGTTTGGTCAGGCTGGGCGGGTATGTGGTGGTGAGTGAACCCCCACCCGGTAGCCCAGACCGCTGGGCCGATGTAGATCTGGGGAGGCTTGGAGTTTCCGCCCCAACACGACTTGGTCCGGTCGCATTGTTCCACGTGGAACATAGTTAGACCCCAAATCAATCATTCCCGCCCAGGATGTTCCACGTGGAACATTCCTCACCGCGTCCGTATCCCCCGTTGATTGGCTCCCCCTCGGTAGAATTGGGGTGATATGAACTCGGCAAAACCTGAACCCACTCTGCCGCACCCCGTTCCACGGGTGATTGCGATGGCTAACCAAAAGGGTGGGGTAGGCAAGACCACAACCACGATCAATATGGGCGCTTGTTTGGCCGAACAGGGATATCGAGTGTTGATTGTGGACCTTGATCCGCAAGGCAATGCCTCAACGGGCTTGGGTTTGAATACCCGCGAAATGGAAACCAGTGTGTATGACGTGTTGTTGCATGACACCCCAATGGAGGACTGTCTTGTGCCCACGGCGGTTCGCAACCTTTTTGTCGCACCTTCCAACCTTGATCTAGCCGGCGCCGAAATTGAGCTAGTACCTGCCATGGGTCGCGAAACCCGACTCAAGAAAGCAATTGAGTCTGTGTTGGATCAATTTGATTACGTACTGATCGACTGTCCGCCATCGCTTGGTCTCTTAACTGTCAACGGCCTTACTGCTGCACGTGAAGTAATCGTGCCGATTCAGTGTCAGTACTACGCACTTGAGGGTTTGGGACAATTATTGCGCAACGTTGACTTGGTGAGCCAAAACCTCAACCCTGACTTGGCGGTGAGCACAATTATTTGCACCATGTTTGATACCAGAACCAAATTATCTGCCGATGTTGTCAGTGAGGTTCGTGAACACTTTGGTGACAAAGTTTGTCAAACGGTTATTCCACACACTGTTCGACTTGCTGAAGCTCCATCACATGGCAAACCAATCACCACATTTGATTCAAACTCGGCTGGCGCAAAGGCCTACCGAGCTGTTGCATTGGAGGTGAGTGGTGGCGCGCCGCAGCGGATTGGGTAGAGGCTTAGACGCGCTCATTCCCACCAACCGAAATACTGGTAATACCACAAGTAGTACAAGTACCAGTGACGGTACAAATACAGAATCAGCAACAGGGCTCAAAGATATAGCAGTTAATGCGATTGACCCAAACCCAAACCAGCCCCGAGTGCATTTCGATGAAGCCTCACTTGCTGAATTGACCGCATCCATTTTGGCAATTGGAGTGCTGCAACCAATTTTGGTGCGCCCTGAAGGAAGTGATCGATATCAGTTGATTGCAGGCGAGCGCCGCTGGCGCGCCGCATCACGTGCAGGATTGCAAATGATTCCGGCAATTGTGCGCGTCACCGACGACGTTTCATCAGTAGAGCAAGCCCTTGTCGAAAACTTGCATCGACAAGATCTCACTCCACTTGAAGAAGCGGCTGCGTATCAGCAACTACTCGAAGACTTCAACATGACTCACGAGCAGGTGGCCAGCAAAGTGGGCAAGAGTCGGTCTGCAATTACTAATGCATTGCGACTACTCGGACTCCCACCATCAATTCAGTCGTTACTGGCCGATGGACGACTGTCGGCGGGTCATGCAAAAGCTTTACTCGGAACTCCTGACCGTTTGTTACAAGAGCAACTTGCAAAGCGCGCAGTCGAAATGGGTTGGACGGTTCGGGGAATTGAAGAAGCAGTTCGAGACAGCCAACCGGCTTCAACCAACTCAGGTGGGGGAGCAGGCACTGGAAATACGGGCAAGACTGCTGGAAAATCGGCTGCCTCGACCGGGACAAAGTCAACTGGGGCAAAGTCGACCGCATTACGACCACCAGGACTGCTCGAACTCGAAGGGCTTCTTGCCGAGCACCTGCAAACATCGGTTGGTGTCACCATGAGTGGCAAACACGGCAAGGTGACTATTGATTTCGCCGACCTCGAAGACCTCGAGCGCATTTATCGACTGATGACCGAAGGGCCAGCCTCAGAGGATTAATCAGTAAAGGTAGTCGGCTGGCGCAGAACCCTGTCTCTCTTGTGGAGCATGAGCATAAACAACAACTTGACAGTCCTCACAGACTGTGAGTAAACCTGTGGATAACCCCTGAAATAGTTGCTCAGATGGGCTTTTGAGGGGCAAACCAGCCATTGACTGCTGTACATACAGCGCTGGCAATGACATCAAACTCGGGTTGAAGGCTCTGCCCAAAAACGCACAAGACGGCAGGCATTCGGGTCGCTCGCAGGATGGGAAGACGCATGCCTTTGACCACAGCTTGCCCTAGACCAATCTCGCTGAGTTGTGCCGCGATGGCCTCAGCCAGTCGGTGACCTCCTGGCGAGCTGAAACCTTCGGTTTCATAAAAAACAATCTCGTGGTGTTGTGCCGATGCTGCTGCAATACCAATATAGACATCTGCTTGAAAACTATTTGCCGATGTTGCGTGCAAAGCTGAATCCGATTCTTCAACCGTCATAACGTCGTCGTACTGCTCACGTAATTTTCGAGTCAGACCCCTCGAGACACGTTGTAGGTCACCAAAGCAACCCACCACTATCTTGAGCGAATCACCAACCCGAGCCGCGTGATGAAGTTTTTCGGATTCACGCACCGAAACTATTCCTGGACCAGATCCAGTTTGGCTACTCATGCGTGACAAGGCCTGAAGTGTTTCGGCACCACAGATGCCATCGGCAACTAGTCCGTAGTTTTGTTGAAAGTCGGTGAGGCAATGAATTGATTTTGGCCCGAGTATTCCGTCGATGTGTCCGCAATCGAAACCAAGAAGCGCAAGATTTGTTTGAAGTGCAATGACATCATCACCGCGTTGATGGGGAGACGTGAGATACAACAAACGCGCACCACTCACCCATGAAGCCTCAATCAATGCGTCCCAAGAATTGTGATCACAAACACCATCTTGAGGTAAACCTCGATTGGTCTGAAATTCACGCAGTGCTGTATGGGTGAATTCACAGAAATAGCCGAGCTCCACAAGCGAATCATTAAGCATTCCAAGCGCCGTGAGGCGCTGCTGCATCGCAGCTACTGCGTTATTGCGCTGCTGGATTGTTAGTGGGAAGTTGGGAGAAATTCTGCAAGCTCCTGTAGCAGTTGACCCTTACCTTTTGCTCCGACCAAACGCTTTTGCACTTCACCGTTATTAAAAATCAGCAGTGTTGGAATGCTCATCACGCTAAAACGTTGTGCAATATCTCCATGTGCATCAACATCAAGTTTTGCGATGGTTACTTTTCCAGCGAGTTCGGTTGAAAGTTCTTTGAGTACCGGTGCAATTGCCTTGCATGGTCCACACCACTCTGCCCAAAAGTCAACAAGTATCGGCGTGGTCGAGCTTTTTACGGTCTCGTCGAAGCTGTTGCTTGTGAGGGTGATAATTCCGTCCGACATGGTGGTCCAATCTGTTTAATGCGTGTGCAATATATTACCCACGCCAACATTCAATTCTGGACTATGAGTGCTGTGCCTCTAGCCACCGCTCGCAATCAATTGCCGCCATACAACCAGAACCTGCAGCAGTAATGGCTTGTCGGTAGGTGTGGTCTTGCACGTCTCCACACGCAAACACACCATCAATATTGGTGTACGTCGAGCCAGGTTTCGTAGTCAAGTATCCAGTGTCTTCCATCTGCAAGATGCCCTTGAATAAATCGGTGTTTGGTCGATGACCAATCGCCACAAATATGCCAGTGACATTCATTGTCGACTGCTCACCTGTGACGGTGTCGGTCATTTCGATGCCGCTCACTTTGTCTTCACCGAGGACGCGAGTTACTTGCTTGTTCCAGATAAATGAGATCTTGTCATTTTTAAAGGCACGGTCTTGCATGATTTTTGAAGCGCGTAAAGACTCGCGGCGGTGAACGATGGTGACCTTGGATGCAAACTTGGTGAGGAATTGCGCTTCTTCAAGTGCCGAGTCGCCTCCACCAACAACAACGATTTCTTGGCCGCGGAAAAAAAACCCATCACATGTTGCACATGTTGACAGGCCATGACCAATCAATCGCTTTTCTTCTTCAAGTCCAAGCATCAGCGACTGCGCACCCGTGCTGACAATGATTGAGTCGGCGGTGTATTCGGTGTCGCGAACCCAGACCCGAAAAGGCCGTGAGGAAAAATCAACCTTGGTCACTTTTTCGGTAAGAAATTCGGTTCCAAACCGAATTGCCTGATCACGACAACGCATCATCAACTCTGGTCCCATAATTCCTTCTGGAAAACCAGGGAAGTTTTCGACTTCGGTCGTCAACATCAATTGGCCGCCCGGCTGATCAGAGGTAGAAGAAGGCTCTCCCTCAATGACAAGCGGTTGCAGGTTGCCGCGAGCGGTATAAATGGCCGCAGTGAGTCCGGCAGGTCCTGATCCAATAATCAAAACTTTGCTATGTAGTGGCGTGGTCATGGGGGTTTCTTTTCTGTTGTACGGAATTTAGTCTTGCGGGTGTCGGCGGCGCATCAACAACATACCTGCGACACAAAATACTGCGCCGATAATAAAATAAGTTGCCCACACTGCGGTATCGCGCGACCACCAGATGTCGAGCAGCGAATGTAAACCGCGAATACCACCAATTACAAGAACGATCAGCACAAAGATGACACCAACAATCGCCATGCTTCCAAAAATAAGACCCCGCACAATTGCTACTGCAGGACGCGTTGTTCGGTCGCGCACAAAGGCAACAATTCGGTCGATCGCGTCAACCGTGCGAGATGCCCACTGCGGATCGGTAAACGGATTAGAAGGCATACCTGCAGGCTAACTTGCCTGAAACGTGACTCCCGAGAGCAACCCTTGATACGGATTGGACCCACTACACATTTCACTTTTTCCAATTTCACGCAGAGCAAGTAATACATACTGTGCTGGCTGAGCAATGATGAAGTTGGCGCCGCGACGCTTGGTGTTATTGCCGGTGGTGATGCGTGGCCCCCAGCCAGCAAGCTGGGGTGGAGCAGAATCGAGCGCTGTGTATACATCTATTTTCCATGGCGCATTACCCATAAACACATTCAGAGTGCCAGTGGTGGGTGCAGAAAACTGAACGATCAAACCAACAAACTCTTTGCTCCCGAAATATTGATTTGAATAACAGGTGGTTGTCCAGTTGGTCTTCGGATTGCTGTCAAGAAGCAAAGGAACGAGAGCTTCGTTCTCTTCGCCATCGTTGCCACTTGGGTCGTAACTCATAACCGAGACAATTGATGCTGGCTCGATGACAGCAGGCACGACTACGTCCTCAACCGGAGCAACAATCAGTGCTGGTGTAGTTGATTTGCCGGTAAACCACAACGCACCTCCACCAAGCAGGCCAGCGACAAGTAGCCCGGAAATGATTTGGCGCAGACTACCTTTTGCTGCTTTTTCTGTTTTTGCTCTTTTTCCTAATCGTGCAGTTTCTTCACGTGTCTCGTTGTAAATATCTTCGCGTGTGTTGTCGAGAAGTGGCTGACCAACAATGGCAAGCTTTGTGGGCCGCGGTTTTGTCGGAGCGGTCGTACCAGATCGCGAAGTTGATCTTTCCAACATTTCTCCACCCACGACCATCAATCCAGAGGGTGGTGTGATTTCGGTAGTGCGATCGAGTTCACCACTGCGCGCTGCGCGCAAAGCAACAATTGTTTCGGCAGCAGTTGCGTATCGGTGATCAGGATTGCGGGCGAGAAGTTTGTGAATGACCTTGACCAAGTTTGGCGAAAGTGACGGACGCAAGCGAGCAAGGTCGGTTGGCTCACGTTGCAGCCTGGCGAGAGCGGTGTCTGCATCAGTTTCACCCACAAACGGCACACGACCAGCAAGGCACTCGTATAAAACGAGCCCAAGGCCGTAGAGATCAGCTCGGCCGTCGAGTGGTTTACCGCGCACTTGTTCTGGCGAAAGGTATTTTGCCGTACCCATCATGATGTTGTCGTTGGTGAGGTCATCACCACTTGAAACGAGTGCTTTTGCAATTCCAAAATCTGCGAGTAAACACCGAGCATCTTTTGTCAGCAAAATATTTCCTGGCTTGACATCGCGATGCACGAAATTTTGTCTGTGCGCTTCTTCAAGTGCTGCTGCAACAGACAATCCAATATGAATAGTGAGTTGTGGCTTCAGTTTCTTTTGCTTATCAAGTACGTCCCGCAAACTTTTGCCTTGCACGTATTGCATAATGACTGCTTGACGTCCACCGTGTTCGATGCAGTCATAGACCGCAACGATGTTGGGGTGAGTGATGCCGGCACAGGCGACAGCCTCGCGCCGAAAACGTTCGGCCACATTGGCATCGTTTGCTAAATGGGGCTTCAGTAGCTTGACGGCAACTTGGCGATGAAGAAATGTGTCGCTTGCAAGCCACACCTCAGCCATACCACCACGGGCAATGCGGTGCTCGAGTTGATATCGACCGCCAATAAGGCGTGAAAGTGGGCTGTCCTGACTCATCGCTGTGATGCGACAATACTTCCCGAACCCCTTATGAAACGGGGATATCTCGTGAATGTCTAATGTGCGAGCAACTTACTTAGTGTGAAAAGTTACACCGATGGCGCGTGGCCCCGTGTGCGAACCGATGATTGCACCAATGTCGCTGACCATGATCTCGCCCGGATAAAACTCGTGCAGTGCAGCAACAAACTCGTCCACGTCATCACACTCGGCCTGCAATACCGAAAGATTCTCAATTGCTCCTGCGTCTCTCACTTTTTCAATCAGCAAAGCAACTGCTTTGCTGCGCGTGCGTTGCTTGCCGCCTTCTTGAATCAAGCCGTCTTTGATTTGCAAAATCGGTTTAATCGCCAGTGCCGATGCAAATAATGCCTTGGCACCGCTGATGCGACCACCCTTTTTGAGGTTTTCGAGCGTGTCGAGCGCGGCCCACACCTGGGTTCGGGCGGCAAGATCATTGGCATACGCGGCGACTTCGTCCAAACTTGCGCCACCTGCAGCCTTTTTTGCGCAAGCAACGGCGGCAATACCTTGGCCCATCGAAGCCGAACGGCTGTCCACTACTCGCACTGGAATATCACCGGCAACTGCGCGAGCAGCCAACTCGGCGCTTTGCATAGTGGCCGAGAGTTGAGATGAAAGTGAGATGACGACAATGCCAGTTGCACCAGCAGAGAAAAGTCGACGAAATTCGGCTTCAAATTGTCCTGGAGAGGGTGCTGCGGTCTCTGGTAACACAGCAGACGAACCACATCGCTCCCAAAATTGCGCAACGGTCAACTGCTGGCGATCAATGAACTCTTCATCACCGAAGCGAAACGACAATGGAACGATGGAAATATTGTTGGCGTCTGCCAAAGACTGAGGAATATCTGATGCACTATCGGTAACGATGCGAACGGTCATAATTTTTAGCCTACAGCAGACTTTTTAACCTATTGATGGATGTTTTTGTGTAGCGGACTTACGGCGTTTTTCGCGCCAATGACTTAACCACCATGCAAGCAACACAAGCGCGGCAGCGCCACTGACCACGAGGCCGAGACCAGCAATAGCAGCAACTCTTGCAGTGAGTTGAACCCGTTGACCGGCCTGCACCAATCCGTCTGGCGTATACAGCACAACCTCAATCGGAAAGCGCCCGCTCGCGCGAGCAACAACAGGAATCACCAAGTCGATTGCGCCATTTGCGGGCACTGTCACGATGCGGTCTTCGTTTGGAAACTGCAACTTGGCACTCGAGATCTCAACTGAAACAGTCAGGTCGACTGCAGCATCATTGCGAAGTTGCAAGCGCAAATCACTTTCGCGTCCGCCGAGCGTAAAACTCAACGACTCTGGAACTTTGACCGATGCCCGAAGCAATCGAAGTTGATTGCGAAAACCTTTGAAGTACAACGCAAAGGCATCGCTACTGAGACGGTCGTCAAGCATGGCCAGTCGCGAAGTCGTCCACGCCACATGTTGCGGTGCATCAGGTGGCAACATCAGCGATGTTGATGCCAACTCATCTGCAAGAGCATCAATTACCTTTCCAGTAACAGAGACATCAACTTCATCTGAGCGAGGCACCTTGACAAGCGTTGCCTCGCTGTTGGCGCGTGGAAGAGAACTCAATGCTCGCAGTCGAAGTTGTGGAGCACGGTCGATTGCAACTGCGAGAGGAGCAAGCAACGCAGTATTAATTGGTGCACCACTAGTAGTAGTGAGAATTACGAAGTTAGAAGACAAAATACCGCCCCCATCAATCACTTCTTGGCGTTGCGCCAGCAACTCGGCAGCAAGCGAACAGGCAGTAATTACCGAGTTGCTTTGGGTACTAGAAAGAGTTTTGGCAAAAACAGGATCCGTTGTTCTTATTGCAACATCACTCGTGATGCGATACGGCTTGGCGTAGTTGTCGAGTGTGCCAATTTTTGTGGCTGCCTCGGGTGTGAGAACGACAGTGTGCACGTTGGACGTTTTTAGTAATGCAGCACCGTCTGAGTCAATGAGAACATTTGAAAACCAGACATTGGGCGAGAGATTTTTTTCTCCATTGCGAAGCTCGAGAATTTCATCACCAAGTTTGCTCAGCTGTTTTAAGTCGTTGGCTCGGCTGGTGCGTTGTGCACTTGATGGGTTGAAGGGGACAAAGGGTGCACGCAACAAATCGTGATTTGAAAACGCAGTTTGTAAGCGCGCCAACAAATCAATGTCGACAGGTTGTGTTGAACGCACAAGACCATCCAAGATTTCGGGTGAAACCTGCACAGACAATGGTGCCGCACCACCTTCTAAAGACTGGGCGAGGTCGGCCAATTGTTTTCTTGTCGCATCGCTGATCGCAATAGTTCCGTTTGGCGCAAGTGCGAGTGGCGTAGTTACGGTTGACGCAATTGCAATAGGCAATCGTGCCGTTTCAATGGTTGAATTGAAAAAGTTAACGAACGTAGTCAGTTTGGAAACCGGTTGACCATTTTGCATAAAAGAAATTTGTATTGGGTACACACCGTCTTTTGTGAGGCGCAACGAGTTTGTGCGAGCAGTGGTTGACAGAAACGCTGTGTAGTTATTGGTTTCAGTTCGCACCAATTGAATGAGTTGCAAATCAGCGACTGCCAGCTGACCAACTGGTTCGACACCCGCAGTAATCGAGCGCACCTGCTCTCGGGTGATCACTGGCGCAAACGCTGTAATCCGCAGCGTTATCGTGGGGTCTTGGTCGATCTGGTTGCGAACCGCTACGTCGGGTACACCAACTGTGAAGCGAAATTGTGTGCCTGCAAGAACATTGAAATTTTGTGCCACCAATCGCACGTCAATGGGCGAAACTACTGCTGCGTTCGCTGCACTGGTTTGGTGGGGAAGCACACCAAGGAGCGAACACGTCACACCGAGCACGATCAGTACAGCACCACTAGCGCGTCGCAAGCGATCCATACTCTCCAGTCTCACCGATAATTGTCTCAATTTGCGGTAGTCCCTCAAGTTCAATCAGTAACGCCTAAC
>Ga0214919_10007429_pt1 | contig 14781 bp, 10 predicted proteins | sample LL1503_MetaG_FD_177994 | JGI IMG/M metagenome (GOLD analysis project Ga0214919, IMG submission 177994) | Freshwater microbial communities from Lake Lanier, Atlanta, Georgia, United States - LL-1503 | ecosystem: Environmental > Aquatic > Freshwater > Lake | place: USA: Georgia | collected... | reverse complement strand
ACTGATACCAGGATATCGCACCATTGGAATTGCAGCTCCTTTATTAGTGCTTTTATTAAGACTCATCCAAGGACTTGCATTGGGCGGTGAATATGGAGGTGCGGCAACTTATGTAGCAGAACATTCACCTACAAATAGAAGAGGTTATTATACTAGTTGGATACAAACAACTGCCACATTGGGTCTATTTGTAGCACTGGGTGTAATCATGTTAGTAAAATCAAATATGTCGGATGCCTCCTTTACATCTGAGTGGGGCGGCTGGCGCTATCCATTTTGGATTTCTATTTTACTAGTGATCGTTTCAATTTATATACGCTTAAAGATGAGCGAATCTCCCTTGTATTCTAAATTAAAAAAAGAGGGAAAAGCTTCCTTGAATCCTTTGAAAGAAAGTTTTGGTAACAAAGCCAATTTTAAAATGGTATTGTTAGCCTTGTTTGGTGCTGTAATGGGTCAAGGAGTAGTATGGTACACGGGTCAATTTTATGCGCAGTCTTTTTTAGAAAATACGGTGAAGATTGAGTTTATGCAGAATAGAGAAATTATGTTGTGGGGTATTGGATTGGCTACCCCTTTCTTTTTAGTTTTTGGCGCATTGAGCGACCGCATCGGAAGAAAATGGATTATGCTTTCGGGTATGTTGTTAGGCGTTATTTTTTATCGACCCATCTTCAATACTTTTTTAAAAGATACCAATATAAAAGAATGGAAAATGATGGAGGGCAATGCTACTCCTACAATCATCAGTAAAGAAATATTGAAAGTTGATAGCCTTCTTGTGGAAAATGCATTAGCTACCGTAACCCATTCAAAAATAAAATGGCAATTACAGCAAGGTGCTGGCTTTACTGAAACTAGAGCAGACACTATTTTAAATGTTGGGCTCATTTCTAGCGTATTGAAAGAAGATAGCAAACCAGTTTTTACGGATAAAAAACTATCTTCTCCAATGAAATGGAAATTTATTTCCTTGGTTTTTGTAATGATATTGTTTGTAACAATGGCTTATGCCCCTATTGCTGCTTTTTTAGTAGAATTATTTCCTACTAGAATTCGATACACTTCCATGAGTCTGCCTTATCATATTGGCAATGGAGTATTTGGTGGATTAGTACCTTTCATCGCTACCTTACTTTCTGCAAGTAGTCCAACGGATCCGCTGGTTGGACTTTGGTATCCTATTTTAATTGCAGCACTCTGTGTAGTAATTGGCACTTTTTATCTTACCAATAAGATTGACAAAAAAATCAATGATTAAAAATTGTAAACATGAATAGTTTAAAAAAGATAATGGGTTTTTTCTGGATGATTCTTGCGCCGGCAGTAATTTATTTACTTGTAAGAGCAGCCGTGCAAAATATTGATAGTACTGGGACAAAAGACATTAATAAACCAATTCCTTGGATAATTATTATTACCATATTCACTCCAATAGCCATCGGGTTAATGATTTTTGGATACTACTCTTTGAAAGGTGAATATGATAATCTTCCCGAGAGTTCGGATGAATTGTAAATAATTTTATTCATCCGCTTTCCTTTTTTTAATTTTGCCAAAACAACTTTCATTTTAAAGAAAAATAAATACTTATTATGTTAATGCATCAAACAATGAGGTGGTATGGGCCGAAAGACCCTGTTAGTTTATCTGATATTCTACAGTCAGGCTGCGAGGGCGTTGTAACTGCACTGCATCAAATACCGGTGGGAGATATTTGGCCTGTGGAAGCAATTATGGAGCGCAAGCAAATGGTTGAATCAGGCGGATTAACTTGGACGGTTGTAGAAAGCTTGCCAGTGAGCGAGGATATTAAAAAGAATAGCGGCGACTATTTACTGCACATTGAAAATTACAAACAAAGTCTTCGTAATTTAGCGACCTGCGGAATAAAAGTGGTGACCTATAATTTTATGCCAATTCTAGATTGGATGAGAACTGATGTTTCTTATACAATGAAAGACGGTAGCAAGGCTTTGTATTTCGAAAGACTTGCATTTATTGCTTTTGATCTGTACATGTTGAAAAGGCCAGGTGCTGAAAAAGATTATACTGCTGTTGAAATTAAAAATGCCCAAGACAAATTTGATTCCATGTCGGCAGAAGAAAAAGAAAGAATTTTTAGTAATACCTTGATGGGATTACCAGGCAGTGTTGTTTCATTTACGCCAGAGCAAATTTTAGCCGCATTGAAAACCTATGAAGGCATTGATGCACAAAAATTGAAACAACATTTATTTAATTTTTTACAAGAAGTTGTTCCTATTGCAGAAGCCTGTGGATTAAAGATGGCGATTCATCCAGATGACCCTCCTTATCCAATTTTAGGCCTACCCAGAGTGGTTAGTACCGAACAAGATGCAGCCGAAATTATTAATGCGGTGCCGTCTGTTGCCAATGGATTGTGCTTTTGCACTGGTTCTTATGGTGCAAGAAAAGACAATGATATACCTGCAATGTTGAAACGCTTTGGTGACCAAGTTCACTTTTTACATTTGCGCAATACCAAACGCGATGAGGAAGGTAATTTTTATGAAGCAGATCATTTGGCTGGTGACACAGATATGTACGAAGTGGTGAGAGAAATATTCAATATTCAAAACAGAAGAAATATTTCCATTCCAATGCGCCCCGATCATGGTCACCAGATGCTAGATGATCTCAAAAAAGTCACCTATCCTGGTTACTCTGCTATTGGCAGACTTAAAGGCCTAGCTGAATTGCGCGGGGTTGAATATGCCATTAGTAAAAGCAATAGCTAATTTTTTAGATAGGCTATTTAGCTACAGGTAATATCGATTGATAGATGATATCCTGAATGGTACTCCTTATATTCATTTTTAGTAGTAAGGTATTGTCACTACTAGGGTTTACCCGATTGCTTAAAAATACATACACTAATTTTTTTGCCGGATCAGCCCAGGTGCAGGTGCCTGTAAAACCAGTATGTCCGAAAGTAAGTGGGGACGCTGCTATGCAAGGGTAAGGGTCATGGCGTGTTTTATTATCTTTCTCAGGTTTATCAAAACCATAGCCTCTTCTACTTTTTTTGCTATGGTATGCGGTGAAAAGATCAACCGTTGTTTTTTTTAGATACTGTTTACCATTCATCTTTCCGCCATTTAGTAACATTTGCATAATCACTGCAATGTCATAGGAATTGCTGAATAAACCTGCATGGCCAGCTACTCCTCCAAACATAGCGGCTCCTGGGTCATGCACATCACCTTGTATCAACTGCTTTCTAAAACCATTTTCATTTTCTGTAGGCGCTATCTGATTGAGGGGTAAGTAATCTCTCGGTTTAAAACCTGCGGTGCTTAAACCGAGCGGCGTATAAAATTCTTTTTTCACAAATTCATTGAGCGGCATACCACTAATGGCTTCTACTACTTTACCCAAGTAAATAAAATCATTGTCACTGTAAACATATTTTTTTTCCACAGCAACAGGGCTTGTCAAAATTCTTTTGTATAAACTGTCTTGCCAATCATTGCGCATAAATAAATTATCCGCTACACGAATGTTGAAGGAGTCAGATAGATGAGTAGAATAAAAATCAGCAAGCGGTTTTCCTTCTGAGTCAATCGTTTCTTTGTAAAAAGGAATAAATGCTTTCAGTCCAGCTTGATGCAGTAAAATATTTTCGATTATTAATTTTCCTTTGCTAGTCCCTTTTACGAGTGGTAAATAATAACCTAAATTTTCCTTCAAATTTATCTTCCCCTGTTCAAACAATTTCATAAGTGAAATAGTAGTGGCACAAATTTTTGTTACGGATGCCATATCATATACTGATGAAGTGTTGGTTGCTTCCGAACTGTCATAACTGTAATGGCCAAATGCTTTGTTGTAAGCAATCTTTCCATCCTTTACTACCATTACAACACAGCCTGGTGTAGCTCCATTTCTGATGGCAAGATTGGCAACAGAATCAATTTTATTCAGCTCCATTGAATCTAGTCCAACCGATCTAGGACTAACAGATGGCAAGGATGGAATGGCAGTCATGATTCCGGTTCCATAGGGATAGGCCTCGCATACAGTCACGGGTAGTTTTCCCTTTGCGTAAATTTTACCTTGCAATAAATCTGCTGCAGAATTTTGAGTAATCGCATCATCTTCATAACAGGCTACTAAATTTTTTGCACCACAGAAATTTTTAATCGCATAAGGATTTCCAAAAACAAAAGTGCTTGAATTGGTTTGTTCTTGTAATTGTTTCACAAGATCTATGGCAAATGGACTAATGCCAAAATTATTTGCAGGTACACGCTTGTAATTATGAATTCCAATGATGACTTTTTGATATCGCTCTTTAATTAAATAAATGGTAGACAATATCCTATTGGCATCTTGTAAATTGCTAAAGAAAAAAGCATCGGCATTGTAATCAGCTTGTAATCGTTTTGCAAAATCATTGGCTTCTTCAATTCCGATACCAACAAATGCCACAGACTCTTTGGAATTATTTTTATCTCTTTTTAGCGGGAAAAAATCATTGTTGTTTTTGTTAACAACCGTAAGGGCATTTTCAGCAACTAACTTTCTCATACCATTTACTTTACTATTTAAATCAGCCGTTAAGTTATTGGTATTGATTGGCTGCAATATCGAAAGACCATATTGGTATTTTGCGGATAAAACTTTTTTACAATGCACTTCAATCTCAGCCCAACTTAATTTTCCTTCCTTAATGGCGGCCTGTATTTTTTCAATTGCACTAGGTACATCACCTGGTAAACAAAGCATGTCATTGCCTGCAATAAGAGACTGAACAGAAGCTTCTTCATTTGGAAAGAACTTTTTCACCCCTTGCATTTCTAAGGCATCGGTAAAAGTCAGCCCCTGGTAATCCATTTTATTTCGCAATAGTCCAGTCACACTATTTTTTGAAATAGAGGTCGCCATATTTAAACCACTATCAATCGCAGGTACAAATAAATGACCAATCATCACGCTGCCAACACCGGCTTTAAAAATTTCTTTGAATGGATAAAGCTCTGTTGATTCAAGTTCAGCCATCGACTTTTTAATCACTGGAAGATCAAAGTGAGAGTCCACGGCCACGTCACCATGTCCTGGAAAATGTTTGGCGCAAGCCATTACTCCCATGTCTTGAAGTCCTTGCATGTACTTTGTTCCAAAGAGGGTTACTTTATATTTGTCCTCACCAAAACTGCGATCGTTGATTACCGGGTTTTCAGGATTGTTATTAATATCCATTACGGGCGCATAATTAACCTGAATGCCTAAACGCTTACATTGTTCCGCAACTGTTTTTCCATATTGGTAAATAATTCCAGCATCTGATATAGCGCCTAACATCATTTGGTGGGGCAATGGCAACACACTATCAATCATGCGCATACCCACACCCCATTCTGCATCTATACAAATTAATATCGGTGTTTTAGAAATGCTTTGCAATCGATTGATGATATTCGCCTGTTTCACTGGACTTCCTTGAAAAAGGCAGATGCCGCCGATATTGTATTTCCTAACTAGACTATCCACCAACTCTTCGTAGAAAATGGCATTTTTGTTTTTTGTATCGTAGGCAGATAATCTCACCACCATTAATTGCGCTATTTGCTCTTGTTGACTCAATGTTTTGAAAACACTGTCTACCCAATGAGATTTCTTTTTCTGTGAATAGCTGGAACTATTTTGTGCAGATAGGCTGATGGGGAATGCAAAAAAAACCAATAAACGGAGTAAATAATTTTTCATCGTAATATGTCAGGTATATAGTTTCACAAATTAGGAAGATTTCAAGAGTTATTTTCTAGTAATATTTTTTTAATTTTTACAAGCGTGATTTTTCTTAAAAATATTGCTAAAACGGGGGAAATTATGGATTGCACATTACCCTATTTTCTACGTAATTTTACATCAAACAAAGAATTTATTTTGCCCGACATCATTCAATTATTACCAGACAATATAGCGAATCAAATTGCTGCTGGAGAAGTTATACAACGTCCAGCCAGTGCCGTAAAGGAATTACTGGAAAATGCAGTGGATGCAGGTGCAAATGAAATTAAATTAATTGTCAATGATGCAGGAAAAGCATTGATACAAGTGATTGACAATGGAAAGGGAATGAGTGAAACAGATGCTAGAATGAGTTTTGAAAGGCATGCTACTTCCAAAATAAAAAATATTGAAGATCTCTTTCATATTAAGACAATGGGTTTTAGAGGGGAGGCGCTTGCCAGTATTGCAGCAGTAGCCCAAGTGGAGTTAAAATCTAAAAAAGAAGAGGAATCAATCGGCACCTATATTGAAATTGATAACAGTCTGGTTAAAAAGCAAGAGCCGGTGGCGATGGAGCGGGGGACGAGTATTGCCATGAAAAATCTTTTCTTTAATGTCCCTGCTCGAAGAAATTTTTTAAAAAGTAACCCCTCCGAACTAAGGCATATTATGGATGAATTTATCCGTGTGTCGATGTCATTTCCGGATATCTTTTTTTCACTTACTAGCAATGGCCAAGAAGTATTTCATTTGGAGAGATCTACTTTGAAACAAAGAATTGTACAGATATTGGGTAACAGTTATCAATCAAAGTTGGTAACTGTAGAAGAGCAAACAGATTATATGAATATCTATGGCTTTGTAGGAAAGCCTGAGACAGCAAAAAAAACAAGAGGAGATCAGTATTTCTTCGTCAACAATCGATTTATTAAAAGCGCCTATCTGAACCATGCTGTAATGGGAGCGTTTGATTCCATGATTGCAAAAGACAGCTTTCCAATGTATACACTCTTTATAGATTTAGATCCCGCTCAGTTGGATATTAATGTGCATCCTACCAAGCAGGAGATTAAATTTGAAGATGAAAAAATTGTTTATGCATTCGTACAAAGTGCCGTCAAACATGCGCTGGCTCAATTTAGCATTTCGCCTACGCTTGATTTTGAATTGGACCCTAGCATTCAACAATTGGATGCAGTTAGTAAGCCATTCACAGATGAAAAAAAATCTTCTGTCGCCTCCTCCTCTCTTTACAATACATTTTCTCAAAAAAATCAGGCGCATTTTATTGAAAATAGAAGTGAGCTAAAACATTGGCGAGAATTTTATGAACCTGCTCAAAAGCAATCATCCCAATTTTCAACTTCGAATACAACAGAGGATTTAACCAACGCATTATTTTCTGAAAAAAATACTGAAGTACCTGATGAAAGTCATTTGCAGCAAATTCATTCTACTTATATCTTAGTTCAAAATGAAATTGGTTTTCTAGTAATTCATCAGCAAAATGCACATGAAAGAATTTTGTATGAGCGATTTATTAAGGCGGTAGAAGGGAAGCCTATTTCAATTCAACAAAGCTTGTTTCCACAAACAATAGAATTGGCTTCTGCTGATGTGGCGGTAATTACTGAGTTGCTTCCTGATCTTCATTTTTTAGGTTATCATTTGGAACCCTTTGGCAACAATACTTTTGTGATGCAGGGAACGCCTGCAGATGTGGAACAAGGAAATGAGAAAGCAGCTATTGAAAAAATGCTAGAGCAATACAAACATTTTAGCAGCGACCTGAAATATTCAAAACGTGAAAAATTAATCCGTTCATTGGCATGGCAACAATCCATTAAAGCAGGTAAATCACTGACCCAAAAGGAAATGAAATCGATTGTTCATGAATTGTTTATTTGCGGCACTCCGAATAGTACGGCTACTGGAAAACCTACCTACACTACTTTTAAAAAATTAGAATTAGATAGAATGTTCGGAAGATAATCGATTAGTATTTATCCCTGATTTCACTCAAAAATTTTTCTACAGCCCTTCTTACCGGAGTAGAACCTGTGGAATATTGATTTGCTAAAACTGAAAAAAGCAGCAGCTTATTTTTTTTGGTGAGCAAGATCCCGCTTATCGAACAGTGATTACTCATACCACCTGTTTTGGCAAAAATAAATCCCGCATCTTTTAGGTAATAATTAGCAAGCGTTCCCTGGCCGCCAGTGGGTAAAATATTTTTTAATCGGTCGAGGCCAAATTCATTTTTCAATTTATTTAAAATATACACGAAATCCTTTGGTGTAAATAAATTATATCGACTAAGCCCACTGCCATCTACCCATTTAGGTCGTTGAGGTATATCTACTAAATCAGTTTGTAGAAGGGTATCAATTATTTTTTCATCATTCATCACACCCAGTAGTTCATTGCTAACCATTAATAAGGTTTGCTCAGCAAAAAAATTATCACTTCGATGCATCATTGGCCTAAATAAAGAATCTGTAGGCTGTGAGTGAATGACATTTTTTAGATTGGTTGTAGAATTTGGCGAATCGAATGCGTTTATTTTTTTATGAAGCGTATCTTCTAGTAATTTGAAAAATAAAGAATTAGAAGCAGCATCGCTTGAACTTGTTTTGAATGGAATCAATTGTTCAGAAAACTTAGCATCGGTCAGATATTTAATTTGAAATAAATTATTCTCAAAAGGCCTTTGAATATTGAATTTCAAGGCTTTTTGATTGGCTAAGGATTTATTAAGCGATTGTATTGAAGGGTTATAAAAAAATGAGGGTCTAACAGCCACGGTATCGTTTTGTAGATAAAATTTTACCAAATTACCGTAGATCGGCATTTCGCTTCTTTCTGCTGAATAATCACTTTGGTAGTCATCCCAAGCCCAGCCATTTCCTAAGGGTGTTAAATTGGTTAGACTTGAATTTTGCACATAAGAATAGTCTACTTCTTTATTTAAAAAACGGAGTACAGGTTGGTTTTTAAAATCAGGGTGTAAAAAGGTAGGATCTCCTGTGCCTGCAAAAGCAGTGAGATGATCATTGATTTTTTCGTATTTCAATCCCACCAAACTATCACCCAAATATTTCATTCCTGCATAAAGTGAAAATAATTTGGTATTAGAAGCAGGTACAAAATATTTTTCAGCATCTAAATTGAACCAATACTTATCTGTTGCAGGTTCATAAATACTGATGCCGATATGACCAGCACTGATGGAGCTATTATTAAGCAAATCTTGTTTTGCTTGATTGGAAATTTGTTGTGAAACCGAGCAGGAGGTAATTAGTAAGAGCGGACCAAGAACTTTTAAAAAAAAGAAATTTTGATTCTGCAATTTAGATAATTTTTTAATGAGTGAACTAGCAATGCTTTCTTTGCTTTTGATATAAAAGGGATGAGAATGAGTTGAGTTCATTACAAATATTTTAAAGTGGCAGATAGTCTAAAGCAATAAATCATTTTTATACAGCTGCCATTCATTGAGAAAAAATTACTAAGTCCGCTCTTGTTCACGAAGCCAGCGTTCGGGTATTTCATTTTGACTTGTCAATTGATAATCTCTATAACTACAAGGTATCCATTTGTTGTTGGGCAATTGCATCCACCATCGATTGGTGCGTCTGCTTTGTAAAAAAACGGTGGCTACTTCTGCAACAACTGTATTAAACTCATTAAAATGATTTCTATCTTCAAAGGATGCCTCTTGCTTGTTGCGACTTTTTCCATCAATAAAGTACCAGAGCATTTGAGCAATCTGCATAGCGGTCAATTCGTTTACATCATTTTGTGGCTCATAGCCATAAATACCAAAACTACTTAAGCGACTACTCATACCAGCATACCGGGCAAGCGTACACGCTTCTTCACCAGAGAAGCCATTGGGGCTTTTTTTGTTGGCAGGTGCGTCACTGTATTTAATGGCACTAATATCGAAGCTTAAAAAGGAAGTATTTCTTAACACAGGCTCCATCTCTTCCATATTTTCTTTCGCTACACCCACTCTGTAACAGTCAAAGCGAAGCTTATCCATCGTTTCAATCATACGTGGATGGATATAATAACTTTGAAATCCTATATGGCTATAGTGACTAACAATGGATGGGTCACTCGTAAGCATTTCTAATAAAAAATTCTCACTTCTCAGTGCACTTTCATTTCTAAGATCTATACAAGAATCAATGCAAGTGGCTTCTACCACCATTCCTAATTCCTTGTAAGCTAAAAATTGTGCAAGTGTAATATCATGAGTCCCTCCGAGTAAGACTACTGTTTTTTTCATTTTAATCAATTCTACCAAAACAGTTTTAATGGCGGCATAGCTATCTTTTAACGTAGCTCCAGTTTTGATATTACCAAAATCTGCAATACGGATGTCGTAATGCCAATAATGAAGCTGGTATAATTGTCTACGAATTGAATCGGCCGCCTTAAAATGGTCAGAAAAAATTCCTGCGCCTCTGGTCTCCCCAATTCCAACCAATACTATATCTATTGAAGCCACCTCTGGAATTTCAGTATTGTATCCAATAATATGTTTGGCTAGCTGCCCATCATTGTAACCATTGTCTTCATTTAAAGCATGAATATCGATGGGGATTAAAAAATCATGGAGGTCGTACATCGGAGGTAAATTTGTAGCAAACTTAGGCAAGATAGTTGAAAGTTTTACGTTGACTGGCCGCTGAATTTCAGTCTTTTTAATTTGGTTGACCTTAGGAACAGTTGTAATGGCTTTCCATGCAATATTCCCTATCTATTTCTTTTAATTACTAGGATAATTAAAGTCTTAAACAGATCTTCAACAATTCCTTATTTTTGCAATATGGAAGCGTTGTTACAAAGAATTGAAGCATTAAAAACGGAGATGAGCAGTTTCGTTGCAGCTAAAGCGGATGATACGGAAGCTTTTCGTATAAAATATTTAGGCACCAAAGGATTGGTGAAAGAAGTGATGGGCGAGATGAAGAATGTTCCGGTAGAAAGGAAAAAAGAATTTGGGCAGTTACTCAATGATTTTAAATTATTTGCAGAAGCAAAATATGAGGAATTGCAAACTGCAACTGATGCAGCTCAATCCAACGGAGAAAATTCAACTTTCGATTGGTCACTACCTGGAGATCCTTTGCGAGTAGGTTCAAGGCATCCTATCAGTTTGGTTCGTAATCAGGTGGTTTCTATTTTTCAGCGTCTAGGTTTTGCCGTTGCAGAAGGGCCAGAGATAGAAGATGACTGGCATAATTTTACTGCCTTAAATATGCCCGAAAATCATACTGCTCGTGATATGCAGGATACCTTCTATATAAGCCAAAATCCAGATTGGATATTGCGAACCCATACTTCGAGTGTGCAGGTCCGTGAGATGGAGAAAGGCAAATTGCCTATTCGAATTATCTGTCCTGGTAGGGTGTATAGAAATGAAACCATTAGCGCTCGGGCACATTGTTTTTTTCATCAGGTAGAAGGTTTGTACATCGCAGAAAATGTGTCTTTTGCTGATTTAAAACAGACGCTTTATTTCTTTGTACAAGAAATGTTTGGAAAGGATTTTAAAGTTCGTTTTCGACCAAGCTATTTCCCTTTCACCGAGCCCAGTGCAGAAATGGATATCAGTTGTTTAATTTGTGGAGGAAAGGGTTGCAATGTTTGTAAGCATACCGGCTGGGTTGAAATTCTAGGCTGCGGAATGGTTCATCCAAATCTTCTAGAAAACTGCGGTATAGACAGTATTAAATATACTGGCTTTGCATTTGGTATGGGAATAGAAAGAATCACCATGCTAAAATATCAGATAAAAGACTTGCGATTATTCAGTGAAAATGATGTCAGATTTTTAAAGCAATTTTCTGCAGCTACATAATTTAATTTCTTATCTAACCACTTTTTATCAGCTTCCATTTTTTATACTATGATTTTAGTTACAGGTGGCGCAGGTTTATTAGGAAGTGAATTGATTCGCCAGCTGCTCTTGCAAGGAAAAAAGGTAAGGGCGATTTTCAATAAGAGCCCGCTACCTGATTTTAATTCGGAATTACTAGAGCAATTTCAATGTAATATTTTAGATGTGGTAGGTTTGGAAACTGCCATGCAAGGAATTCAAGAAGTTTATCATTGTGCAGCAATGGTCAGTTTTGCTCCATCGAGTAAGCGTGATTTATTTTCTATCAATATTGAAGGTACTGCCAATGTTGTGAATGCAGCCTTAGACGCAGGTATTAAAAAAATGGTGCACGTCAGTTCTGTAGCAGCTTTGGGGCGAATTAGGGAGGGAGAGCCTATCACCGAAACCATGAATTGGACAGAGGAAACTAGCAACAGTATTTATGGTCAAAGTAAATATTTAGGTGAACTAGAAGTGTGGCGAGGCATTGGTGAGGGATTGAATGCGGTAATTGTAAATCCAGTAATCATTTTGGGTTGTGCAGATTGGAAATCAGGAAGCTCGCAAATATTTAAAAGTGTATACGATGAATTTCCTTGGTATACTGAAGGAGTTTCAGGCTTTGTAGATACAGGCGATGTTGCCAAGTCAATGATTGCTTTAATGCAAAGTGATATTAGCAATGAACGTTTTATTATCAGTGCTGAAAATAGAACTTACCAAGAAGTATTTAATTGGATAGCGGATGGCTTTGGTAAAAAGAGGCCTCATAAAAAAGTAACTCCATTGATTGCTAAAATTGTGTGGAGACTAGAAGCAATCAAGAGTATGCTCTCAAAAAAAAATCCATTAGTAACCAAAGAAACGGCTACCACTGCGTTGGCAGAAGTGACCTATAATAATGAGAAGCTCCTAAAATTTTTACCTGATTTTAAATATACTTCAATCGAGTCGGCGATTCAAGTTACCTGTAAGCAAATGTTGCAAAATATTGAAAAAGGCTAGTGCATTTTTCTTGCTTAATATGAATTTGTATTAACTAACAATACTCCCTCAAACTTATCAGTTTACTACATGAAGAAAGGTCTCCTATTTTTTATACTTCTAATTGGTGTTTCAATATTCCAAAATGTCTTTTCCCAAGACGTATCCATTAAAACAATCTACACCGAACAAAAGTGTGATGAGCTAGTACATCGCTTAACAGATTCATTGATGCAAATTACTGGAGATGTCACTGAAAATTACTTGAAGATCAATGAAATGACCAATCGAGTCACCATTCAATTTATTACTGAGTTTGAAAAAGATTTGGGAAAGCCAGTGAAAGGAGACGATTTTAAATTTCTATTTCAGAAGTCTAAGGAATGTATCAATGAGCCAACGAAAGCAGAAAAGAGTTCATTTTTTTGTAGCAGTTGCTTGGGCTCTGGTTTTAGTATGTGTTTTTATTGTAAGGGAAGGGGAAGCAAGGCTTGTAATAGTTGCCATGCAAGTGGTTTTATAATTTCCAATGGAAAGACAATTGGTTGTGGATCTTGCAGAAGTACTGGTTATCAAAATTGCCAACAGTGTTTTGGGATGGGTAATTTAAAGTGTACTGTTTGTAATGGAACTGGCCATTTGAAATAAGTTTTAGGAATAAGTAAATTTTTTTTGATAAATCTTAATGCGAGTAAATCAGCGGCTCTTCTTTTTTAAAAACATGATCTATTACAAAAAGACGCATTCATTTTCTTAAAATATCTTTCTATTTGCCTTCGGTGAAAAGAGTTCAAATCACAGTCTCTGGGTATAAAAATCAATTACGTTCTCTGAATATTGAGTCCTTTGTTATTTATCTGACTCTTTTTCCATTTCAAAAAAATAGGGCTCTTAGTAATAAGAGCCCTACCTAAAAATCTAAATCTAAAAACTATTTAGGCATTACAACTCCGTCAATAACGTGTATAACACCATTCCCTGCCTTTAAATCTGTTGCAGTAACAGTTGCAGTTCCACCCTTTTCGTCTGTTAAAATTACTTTGCCATTCTTTAGAGAAGCAGTTAATGATCCTCCACTAACTGTTTTCACTGTAACTTTTCCATTACCCGCTTTAATAGCAGCTAAAACAGCAGTAGCATCTAAGTTACCAGCAACAACATGATATGTCAATATCTTTGTTAAGGTAGCTTTGTTCTCTGGTTTTAGAAGACTTTCAACAGTTCCTTTAGGTAGTTTTGCAAATGCTTCGTTGGTAGGTGCAAAAACTGTAAAAGGTCCTGCTCCTTGCAAAGTTTCTACTAAACCGGCTGCTTTTACGGCAGCAACTAAAGTGGTGTGAGCTTTAGAACCTACAGCTACATCTACTACAGTTTTTTGTGCTGATGCTGATAAAAACCCTCCAATTAGAAGAGTCAATAAAATTTTCATTTTCATAAATTATAAGTTTGTTTTGGATTAAACATCTACAACAATAAAAAGTTTAATAAAAATCCTATTTATTAAATAATTAACAATCCTGTCAATTAATGTATTGTTGCAAGCTCTTCAATAATCACATTATACTTTAATTTAATAATCCCTTACAGCATCTTATAATTAAATGACTAATAATTTTAGTTTTAATGTTTACAATGAATACAGTTTTAAATAAATACTCATTTATCTATAAAATGAAATATTGCTCTATGTCATCAAAGTGCCCCTTGAAATCTGGCCAAATCGACTGATTTCTGATTTTAAAGAAGGTAAATTATAAATCAATTAGCGCTCTAGTTTGAAATTTTTATTTGTGGAGGGCCTTTTAGCTGCATTGGCTACTTTATAACCCGTTCGATACATCCAATCGGCCATTTTTTTTAATTTTGGATAATTGATATTTTCAGCATTGTCTAAAGGGGTATGGTAGTCTTCATGTAATAAGGAAGTGTACATAATAGCCGGAATGCCTAAACGTGCATACGGTAAATGGTCGCTTCTAAAATACCAACCTTCTAGATGTGTAACCTTGTCATAGGCGGTGTCTAATTTAAATTTCGGGCCCTCATTGTTTGCGTCATTCACCATTTTTACAAGATCGTCCGAATTGCGATGGGGTATTTGCATGCCCAATACTGCTGCACTATCTATATGGTTTCTCCCAATC
>Ga0214919_10007428_pt1 | contig 14782 bp, 14 predicted proteins | sample LL1503_MetaG_FD_177994 | JGI IMG/M metagenome (GOLD analysis project Ga0214919, IMG submission 177994) | Freshwater microbial communities from Lake Lanier, Atlanta, Georgia, United States - LL-1503 | ecosystem: Environmental > Aquatic > Freshwater > Lake | place: USA: Georgia | collected... | reverse complement strand
TCACGGCAGGCGCGCCAAACGTAGCGGTTACCCTAACATCAGCATCTGGCGAGATTAGAATTAGTATTGTTGACTCAACACTGGTAACGATACCAACTGCCTGGGCAGCAACAGTAAGTCTGACAAAGTTGAGTTATTAATAGCTACAATATTCTGGATATATCTGACATATGGCAACAAGGCTAAATCTATATGTTGGATGTAATGGCAATGCTGATAGGGAACGATTCGTATATTGTAGTTCGTGCAGAAACAAGCTAATAGAAATAACTGGGCTTGAGCCATTAAAGCGTGACAAGGTTATGGATTTTTTAGATAGGGCTGCCGGCCTCTTTGATGGCCCAGTGGAAAATCACAACAAGGCATTCAACATAATAAATATGCTTTATCGAGATTTTGGCATATTTGAGATTGCGCAAATAATGAAGATTCAACAGTTTTTTCAACAACACAAACAGTGCGGTGTTTATATCGTTCTGATTCCAGAGGAGAAATAATGTCAAAAGAAGATGAGGTACAGATTCCTCAGAATTCATCATATCTTGATGCGAAGCGACAAGAAGTTCAGCGCAGATTCTCTACGGTTCTAGATGAATTCAAGAAACTTCTCGTAGATAAGACACACCCGGAAAACCAAACTGCATCTTATCATAAGAATATCCAGAGCATTCTCGGCAGAATGTTGTCGGCAGCAGATGAATCAGATCAACAGGCCCCTGGATCCGGTTTGTGGGCGCTGCTTGCTGTGTCATTGCGTTCTCATCTAAGGATGAAAGATGAACTTGTAAAGCAAGAGGTTAGAATTCGCGAGATAGAATTGGAAATCAAAAGACTAAAGCAACGAGGCTAAGATGTCAACTAGACCAACCTGTCTTTATCGGCCATATATTATGCCACCGGAAGAGTTGGCAGCAGCTAGCAAATACTTTGATATGACTCCATATCCTGGACAGGTGCCACCAAACCAGACTGTGCTTGCCAGATATTCTGTTTTGCCATTTGCCGAATTGGTTGCTGGTGAACTGGCTATAGTTGGATCCAAATTGATTAATTCCATAGAGCAACATCGATACGTTGCTGACGCTATGAGTTGGTCTGCGAAAGGTTCTTGTTTGGAACGGGCCGGATTAACGCCGTGGTCAAGAGATAACTGGTATGATTTGCCAGAGGGACAATATATTGTCAAGGGAAAGACGAATAGCCAGAAATCGAAATGGAATAAGCTGATGTTCTGCCAATCAGTAGCCGACATTCCAATTGTTGCCGGAAGACTTCTTGACAACGAGATGATAGCACAACAGGGATTAATTGTTCGACCATATATTCCTCTGGAGACTTTTGATGTTGGAATGAACGGACAGCCGGTTACCTATGAGTATCGAACATTCTGGTATCGCAATCCAGACGATTCTGATGCCACACCACAGATGATATCCAAAGGGTTTTATTGGTCGAGTTGGCCGGAGTATGAAGAAGCGGCAAATGCCCTATGGGATATTGAGTTGCCAGTTGTAATGGAAAGGGCAAACGAAGCAGCTAGCCTAATCGGGCCAAACGTACCGTTTTTCGTGCTGGATATGGCCAGAACAAAAGATGGAAGATGGATTGTGATTGAGGTTAACGACGCACAGCAATCAGCGCTTAGTTGCATCTCCGCTGAGAGATTCTATAGGAGAATATCAGAATTACTTACTAATATTATAGAATAAATAGAGGTAATTGTGAAGGCAACATTTAAAACACCAGAAGAAATATCGCATGCCCTAGATATCTATAAGAACTCAATTGATGCCCCTGATGCGGCACGGAAATTAGGGTGTCGCACCATGACGATTTGGCGATTGGCCAAAAAACACGGTATTCCGTCTCACGGGAAATCAGGTCCGAAAAATCTAATACCATTTAGAGAAGATTATTTTGAAGCGATAGATACCAGTGAAAAAGCCTATTGGCTTGGATTTATTGCGGCCGATGGTTGCGTTAGGAAGGGAAGGGGTGGAGCATGGTCATTTGCTATGACCCTAGCCACAAAAGACAAAGATCACCTCATAAAACTAGCAGAAGCGTTAGGATTAACTGCGGCAAGTGTTAGAGACAGTTTAACTGGCAAGCATCCAAAATGCTCATTGGTTCTTGTCAGAAAGTCTTTTGCATTTCACCTAATAGACAAGGGCATTGTCCAGAATAAAACATATGTTGGGTTGGATTTTCCGACATATTTGACTCAGGATCTAATGAGAGACTATTTGAGAGGTTATCTCGATGGGGACGGATGTTGGTATCATCACCGTAAAAACCTTGTTTGCTCTTTTATTAGCAAACGACCTGAATTTTTGATCGCAATGAGAGATTATTTAACAACAGAGTGTGGCGTTGAGCCAGTAAGAGTTTGCGAAACAAATGATTGTTACCGTATGGTTTGGGAGGGCAGAGCGCAATGTCAGGCATTATTTAATTTTTTCTATCATGACGCCATAGTATATTTAGAACGCAAAAAAATAAAAGCAGAAGATGGGCTTGTTTTACAACCGATAGACAAAAGACGACGAAGCAGCAAATCGCATAGTAAGTTAAAATAACTTCTATTCTAAAATGGCAGATGTTATGACAGGAGTGTCAAATGGCACTATATAATCTTCGATGGGTCAAAACAGCACAATATATCGAAGACCCAGCTAACGAGGATGTTGATATCAGAGAGGGATTTGACAATGCTCATTGGCAATTAATCTCCGACGATAATAACAGAGTTGTTTATAGGTTTGGTTGTCGGTCTGTTTGGGATGTGCCGGAATTAGATAGGATCGTTATCGATGCAATTCCAACAGATCCGGATGGTAGATCGTACAACAAACGAGACAAATAGTGTCTGTAATAGAAACAATTTGTATAACGATCTATATGACGCTTTTTACGGTTGCTATGTGCGCGGTTTGGTACCGCTATATCTTTTCTCGTCACGGCCCTTGAGAAAATTAGCACTCTCCTTGACTTCCTGCTGACCGTGCTTAGATTATGTGGTGGCCGAGCTACGCGCCGCGCTTTCCTGGGCAATTATTTGGATAATTTTATTCCTCTATCATCTGACGATGATCTTGTAAATGCTAACAACTTTTTTAGGATTCAAAAGATCCGAGTTGCAGATATTAAATTGGCCTCTCATGGGGCCTTTGATATTTTCGAGGTATACCCACAGTTTGGAACTAAGACAATTGCCCTGTCAAGGTGCTTAAATGACTTTGCGATTCATATCGGATGTATTGGCAAACCGGAAGGAGAATTTGATAATTCATCAGGATGCTATAGAATCAAGCTTCAACGTCGTGATATAGAACAAATGCAGCTAAGTCAGGCCATTTCTCTTTTACCATCTGGCTACCTATCACCGATGATTATTGGTTGTACTGCCGATGGCTTACCTTTAATTATTGACCAAGGCTCCATACCAAATACACTAATTGCCGGTGCTCCAGGTTCTGGAAAGTCAACATTACTTAAAGTAATGATTGAAAACTTTATAGCCTCCAACGTTGCGGTAACGATCATCGATCCAAAAATGGTTGACTTTGCAGCGTTCAAAGACAGGGATGGCTGTATTGTCGTTTCGGATCTTGACGATGCACCAGAAGTGCTTGATGAACTGATTTCAGAAATGAATAATGTATATGTGACGCTAACCAAGAGAAACATGGTTTCTGTTGCTGACAATAATAAAACATTAAAGCCAAGAATTAAGCCACATGTCATCATCATTGATGAGTGGGCTAACCTTATGCTTCACAATAAAGAAAACATCAATAAAATCCTAATACTCTCACAGAAAGGTCGTGCTGCCGGCATATCAATTGTCCTCGCAACGCAGCGGCCATCATCTTCTATTTTGCCAGGTAAAATCAAGGCTAATTTCTCTGGTCGTATCGCGATGAGAGTCTCGTCCGAGATGGAATCCAGAATTATCCTAGACTCATCACATGCCGCCCATATTTCTGGGCCGGGATTAGCGTACTATCTAGACCAGAACCATCAGAAGCCTGTATATTTCAGAGTTGCTCAGAACGATCTTGTGGAGATGGTTCAGAAAACAAAGAAAACATTTTGGCAAAACCTAAAGGGGTTAGTTTTTTGAGTCTAGTAACAAAGGCTGATATTACAAATCAGGTTAAAATATTCGACATAGCTAAGCAATTTGGGATTCGCTTAGAATCAGCCTCTGCCGGAAATTTCGATTATCGTTGCCGCTGCATGTCATCAGACCATAAATCTGGTAGAGAAAGATCTGCATCGCTTTATATCGATTCAATTGACAACAACTTTCATTGCTTTGGTTGTAACGAGGGAGGTTCAGTCATCGGATTTTATATGCTTTGCTCCGGAAAAGAGTTTGGTGATGCTTTCCGTGACCTCAAAGAAATGGTCAAGGTGCCGGGAAAGTATCAGGATGTTGTTGATCAGAAAAAGATAGTATTTCCTCTATTGTTAGAATCATCAAATATTATCAGGAGATTCTTAATACAACATCCAGATCAGCTTGATAAAATGACCGGTCTCTTTAAAAAGATAGACAAGCTATCCTTTGATACGGCAAAGGAAGATCCTGACAAGATTTTTGAAATGAATAATAAGCTTAGAGCATTGCTGGAGGAAAAATAATGAGAACAATTATTCTGGGGGACCAACATATCGGCAATATTCAGGGATGTGGCCGCCAAAACGGTTCTGGCGGCAATACCAGAATAGATGATTATGAAAGATCTCTCAATTTTGTTGTGGATTACGCTATTAAGACCAAGGCAGATATATTTATCAGCACAGGTGACGTCTTTGAAACTCGCTCGCCAACCACAGAACATATTCAAATAGTTGACAGAGCAATTAAGAGACTTTCGGATTCTGGAATCTTTACCATTTTTATAATGGGCAACCATGATTACAAAAAGACTGGAGAGACATTTACCAGCGCCCTTGCCACAATGCAGGCCAACTCATATCAAAATGTTAGAATTTTGCTTGAACCAGATATAATAACTTATTCAAATAAGGCAGGAGATCATCAGGCAATGATTCTCCTGCCATATCGCGACCGTAGAATGTATGGTGGAACTACCATAAAAGAAGCTACTGATGCTTATAATAAGCATATAGTATCCCTTGTATCAAGGGTTGATAAGTATTCAGCAACAATTGCCGTTGGACATAATTTCTTTTTCGATGGAAATTATTTTGACTTTGGTGGACATGAAGTGTTAGCATCCCCTGATTCATTTATCGGAATTGATGCAGTTGTTATGGGTCATTATCATACGGCAAAGGTAATAAGAAAGGCAAATCCAATTGCCCATTATTGTGGCTCAATGGAGAGAACAAATTTTGGTGACGCTGACGTAATGAAGTTTTTCTCGGTGTTCGACTCAGAAACAAAGACTTTTCAGCAAGTCAAAATTCCTGTTCGTGATTTGCTTGATATCGTGCTGGATCTATCGGCATCAACAGCGTTTACCTATCTCGCTGATTACAAACAGCAGATAGCTGATCATGACTTTCAAGATAAGATCTGTCGCATAAAGATTAGGGTCAAGGATGGAATGCAGAATCAGCTTTCTAGACCAGACCTTGAAAGATTGCTGTACGATGCAGGGGCATACTATGTATCAAAAATATCATGGGACGTTGAGCGTATCAGATTAGAAAAGGATAAGGACATTCTGTCTAACAAAACGGATTTTGAAATATTCAAAGCATTCGCAAAGACTCAGGATGTCGAAGCTGGATTTCTCCAGAAGATCCTCGAAGAAGCCAGAAAGATAATGGGAGACGATATTGTTACCATCTAAATTGAAGCTGGAGAATTTTTTCTCTCATCGGGCAAGTGAAGTTGATTTTTCACAGTTCAGTTCGGCGCTTCTGATTGGCAGTTGTGACGGAGATTATAATCGTAGTAACGGCACGGGAAAGAGCTCGGTTTTTGAAGGAATTCTTTGGTGCCTTTATAATAAGTCTCGCGCAACATCGGCTGACGATGTTATAATGTGGGGAGAAGAAAAGTGTGTCGTATCTCTCGACTTCTTACACGATGGTAAGCAGTATAATATAAAGAGAACTAGGTTTCGTAGCACGTCAACTTCAACAGTTGAATTATTTGTAATGGGCAATGATGGAAAGTTTACATCGCTATCAGGATCAACTTCTGGCGAGACAAATGACAGGATCGTTAAATTATTAAAAATCGATTACAAAACATTTATCAATTCGACATATTTTATGCAGAATGATATCTCGGAATTCGCAACGTCAGAAGCTTCAAAGAAGAAAGATATCCTAAAGTCAATTGTAGATCTTTCAAAATGGGATTCTTTTGAAAAAGAATCAAAAAAGCGCGCCAAGGATCTTCAAACTGAGCTTATTAAACTACAATCAAGGTACGATGCCTTAAAATCCGAGGTAGAAGTTTTGGCCATATCTGAAAGCCAACTTTTGTTGGCTTCAGAATCCCTGGAAGAGCAAACAAGAGACAAGGGCCTTCTACAGGAAAGACTGGAGATAGTTTCCGAAAACTATCTAAAACTTAAGAACAATATTGACACCGACTCTTGGGATAGGGCGACATCGGACATTGTTATGCTAAAATCTCAGGGAAAAGATTTAAGACAAAGATTTGAATCTGTACTTTCGATACTTGAAAAACGTCTTGAGCGTAAGGAGGCAATGACAATTAAGATTGCTTCTCTTGAAAGAAAGATTGGAGCCTTATCACTCGATCCTGATGTTGAAGACAAGCTTAGCAAGTTATCGGCCGAATGGGTTGAGTACTCTGGCGCGATACAGCAATCAAAGATCAAACTAAAAGAATTGGCCTCAATTGTCATTAGCGATGGAGAATGCTATACCTGTCACCAGAAAATGGAAAGCGAAGCTTTCGACAAGTTATCTGCCGATCACGTCTCAAATACTGATTGGTATACCAAGAAGAAGGCCAATTCGGAATCTAGGATTGCATATCTTTCAGAGCTTAAGAAGGAGCTAGAAAAACAGAGAGATGATAATCTTACAATTGATAGATCTCAATCTGAGGTCGATAGCATAAAATCACAGCTTCTTCTTTTGGAAGAAGAAATTTCGGCATCTGAAATAGAAAAAGAAGATCTTCACAATAAGATGCTGGATGTAAAACGGCGAATCATAGAAAATGAAAGAATTCTAATGTCGCTTAAGAACGAGAGCTTTCAGAGCCTTCACGACGAGCAAAAGGTACTCAAGGGGAAAGTAATATCATTATCAGATGAAATTCTTCAAACTGGAATTAGGGTCGGGTCTCTAAAAGAAAAGACGCAATCGCTATCGAAGAAAAGAGAGGAACTTAAATCTATCAAAAAGGCTCATGATCTTCAGTCGGTAGAGATGTCAGTCTTTGACAAAATGACAAAGATGTTTGGTAAATCAGGAATTCAAACACTATTGCTTGAGGCCGTTATTGCTGATCTAGAATTAACATCCAACAGAATTCTTTCGTCTATTTGTTCTGAGCAATTTTCGATAGAGCTGGCAACACAGCGTGCTGGCTCTGATGGTGTCTCTGTTATTGAAACATTAGATCTTAATGTCAAGAAAGATGGCGCCCTTTGTGGTTTCTCATCCTTATCTGGCGGAGAGCAGTTCCGTATTGCGCTTTCGCTTCGCATTGCCTTATCTGAATTGGCAACAAGGCATGGCGGATCTTCGCTAGAATTCTTGCTTCTTGATGAAATAAACTCACCGCTTGACAAATCTGGCGTTGAGACTCTTTTTGTAAATGTTATTAAGCAGCTGGAAACGAAATACAAAATACTCGTAATAACTCACGATGATTCATTGAAGGAACGATTCGATAATGTGCTTGATGTGTCGAAAGTTTGCGGCGAAAGCACAGTTGCCTTTTCTACTAATTCTGTGTCATAAGCTATGGCAATCTTAATAACGGTGGTTGAATCTACCAATCAGATTATATCGGGCATACCAGAATATATCGTGGTAGAGTCAAATATGCCGGCCGTTATCTTTTACACTTTTGACGGAACCGACCCAACAATTGATTCAGAATATATGGAGACAAATACTCTGGTGTTGCCAACCGATGGCAGCAGCGTTACTGTAAAGCTGGTGGCTATTGCCGGAATAGATTCTTCGACAATCTTCGAGCACGTCTGGAGCACGGTCGTCCCGTTCATTACTCGACGATTTAAGGACACTGACGGCATTAGTATTCTGCCTCCTGGGGCGGAGATAGTAGATTCTCTGGCGGTTGATACGGATGGAAATTCGGCCAGAGAAACATCAATACCATTTGTCGACCTTGAAATGAAGGCTTCTGACCGTGATGTATACAAGAAGTATGATGGAGGCAAAACAAGTTTAGCTTTTATTAACTTTAATCTTGAGATGATAATGACGGAGACACCATACCAGTCAAAGTCATCATCACCAAATAACAACAATTTAGATTTTGATCCAAAAGCTGGCTTAATTATAATCGATGGCTCAACGCCAGAAAAGCTTGCAGCACAATCTGTAAAGATAATTAACAGACCTTATAATACGATGTCGGTAAGATCCAGTGAGTATAACGAGCACCTTATTCAACAACCAATAATTACCGGGAATCTTGTTCGATATATGACTAACCCAAGAACTGGTAAAACAGTTTTTTATTACTTCGACTCAAGGGAATGTCGTTGGATTCATTCGATACAACAAATAACGCCAAAAACACTAAATATAGGAAATGTGGTAGGTAATCCAAAGGTATTTGCTTGGGTTACTGATCCTGTAATGTCCAAAATATTCTAAGGACCAAATGTCAGAAATAACAACGCAACCAACAAAGAGAACAAAGCTATCTGTCTCTGCAATTCAAACTTATCAAAAATGCCCCAAGAAATATTGGTTCAATTATATCGATAAACCACCAGTACCAAGAGTACCATGGGTACACCTTGAATTGGGGTCCTGTATTCATTTGGCATTAGAGAAATTTCATGGGTTTCTTATGAAGCAGCCATTACCACAAACGGAATGGGCTGGCCTTATGAAAAAATGCCTTGAAGCAGCTATAAAAGAATTTAATCAAGAAATGCTACAAACTCAAACTGAGGATATCAAAAAGATAGTTCAGGATTATCTTAATGAATTAAAGGCAACCGGACTGCCAAATGTTCTGGCAGTAGAACAGGCATTCGAGATCAATATTGGCGACTACTTTATGAAGGGGTTCATAGATCGTGTAGATCTAGTTAGCCCAGGAATCTATCGGGTTGTTGACTATAAGACAAGCAAAGACCCAAAGTACCTTGATAAATTTCAACTTCAGGTATATGCAATGGTTCTCCGAGATCAACATCCAGACCTTGAAAAGGTAACCGGCAGTTATCTTCTTTTAAAGCATGGTTCGAAATTAAAATCATGGGAATTTACGGATGAAGATCTTGATGATGCTAGATCTGATATTATTAAAAATGGAGACTTGATTACTAGAGAAACAACATGGGTAAAAAAGCCAACAAAGTTATGTGATTTTTGCGATTACAAAGAGCTTTGCCTTGGATCCTGGTGTAGCGATGAGAATAACGAATAATACAATAACCTGATCCTATCTGATTCAACAATACAACAAGGGAGTTAAATGACAAAGGAAGAGAAAGCGGCTTATCAGAAAGCATATAGGGCAGAACATAAGGAATCGCTAGCTGCTTATCAGAAGGTTTATCAGAAAAAGAATAAGACATCGAAAGTCGATTATGATAAAGCTTACTACGTAGAGAACAAGGAAGCGATTGGCGTTAAACAGAAGGCATATAACGCAGAGAACAAGGAATCGAAAGCAGCTTATGACAAGATTTATAACACAGAGAACAAGGAAGCGAAGACCGCTTATCGTGCAGAACACAAGGAATTGATAGCTGCCAACCAGGGGGTTTATTACGCAGAAAACAAGGATAAAATGATCGCCAATCAGAAGGTTTATTACGCAGGAAATAAAGGCAAAGTACGATGGACAACAATTATGAGAAAATACGGGATAACAGAGCAGGGATATAACAACATGTTTGCTGGCCAAGATGGCAGCTGTGCGATTTGCGGGACCCATCAGAGTGGGTTAAAAGAACCGCTTCACGTAGATCACAACCATGTGACAGGAGAGGTACGAGGTCTGCTTTGCAAATCCTGTAACACCGGAATCGGCCTGCTTAAAGAGAACGAAGAGATTTTACGAAAAGCTATTGATTATCTGGCAGTGCCCCTAATGGAGTCAAAATGAGCGAGTTCTTTTCTGGGGTGGTAGCAGTATATAATGAAACATTCTTTATTAATGCTAATACTGGTGAAGGTTTCGATAAACTGATCCGCAAGATCGATCCCCTGCTTTTTAAAATGTCTAAGACATTCTATATCAATGGTTATAGTCAAGAGGATCTAAAGCAGGAATTAGCCATTCTAGCTATTGAGGGCGTCAGAGCATTTAACGGCTCCAAGAACGTTAAGTTAAGTACCTTCTTAACTATTCACTTGCATAATAAATTAATATCCAAAATCCGTAGCAAAAACAAACTATCAGATAATGCTACTTCAATTGGCGATAGCTGCACCCTGCCATCAGTTTGTGAATGTGGATCAGAGATATTTCTTATAACTGAGAAATTTGGAGAAGAGGTGTCAAGAGAATGTACTGTATGCGATAGAATTTATAAAAAAGAAATCCGCGCAGTAAAAAGAGAGATAGGACTTGGTGATGTTGGCGTTAAATCAAAAGATGGCGACACATCAAATGTCGTAGAGTTTATCGATACAGTAGCAGAATCTGATGCGTTGTATTCTGCGATAGAAACTGCAGAAAAAGCAATCGAACTAGAGGCTTCTATCGAAGCGATATGCGATTCGCGCGGAATGGATGTTGAAACTGCAAAACTATTAAGATTAATTGGCGTAAATGATTATTCAATAAAAGAAGCCGCTGATGAAGTTGGAATATCATTATGGGCCGCAACCTTAAAAATAAAGGGACTTGCACGAAATAGAAAGGTCAGGGACATGCTTGGAAGATAATGGATCAAGAAGCAAAAAATTACCTCAAGACAGAACTAGAAATATCATCGTTTCGCGCCGAGTCACTTAGAAAGCTTTTAGATAAAACGCAATCTTCGTCTACAAAAAGACTATTGGCGATTGAAGAGGAGTTTATCTCGCTGCCGTTTGAAGAAATTGTAGAGGATCTTTCTGGTCTGCTTTGTGCGATTAATATATTTCGTACTTCAAGAACAACATTTTACGAAATGTATAAGATTGGAGACAAAAAGTCGAATGTAAATACAACCGCAATTTTACAACTTCGCGCATCATTGGAGATCGAAATTGGTGCGATGGCAGAAAAGCAAATGGATTTTTCTGCAAAAGCATCAAGACATTTCGGACGGGTAATTATTATATTGCTGTCAATACTCAATTACCTTGATAAGGCGATAGTTAGAATGGCCGAATTATCAGTTGTTACAGATCACATTGACCTCATTAAGGAGATCTCTAAGAGATACGAGTCGGATATATTTTCTGTGTACAATACCATTATCGCCGGACGATATAACACATCACTTATAAAGCAGGACGCTCGTGATGCTATTTCAAGGATTAAGCCCCTGATCGATATGGCCGAGATCCAGCTTGATGGATTTTACGAAATAGGATCAAACAAGATGAAGTCCAAAAGCTTGTTTGGATTTTTTATTCCGTCGAAACATTCCGGAAGAGAGATACTGAGACCTTACCATCTTCGTCTTATTGACGAAGATGGTTTTGATATTTCTGGACTATTTTCCCTGGAAACGAAATCGATGCTACTTTTATCCGGAAAGAATGAGGAATACTATAAATATATTCCGGTCATAGATCTTTCAAGAATTAAAGATAACCTTATCTTGCTTGACAAGTATAATGTCTTAATAAAAAAGATATTTCACAGAAGGCTGAACGATATGAAGAATGTTCGTATTGATACTGAGATGAGCTCGATAATGGTCCCTTCCTCACGAACCGAGGATGAAGGACTAAAAGAAGCCCTAATTGCAGCTTCTGCTATTTTCAACAAATTGATAATAACGACTATAAATTCGTAAAGAGAATCCATGCTAAAGAAACGTGCCGGAAAACAAGAAAACGTCATAACGCTAGTTGGTGGTTATGTTTCAAAACTATTCAATACACTAGCGAAGGCAAACCGGGAGATGGAAGCGGCGGACCAAGATAAGACTGGAAAGCTGCAAATATCAGAAGCAATTTTGGCTGCGCAAGAAAAGGCACAAAAAGCGGTTTTGCTTTGGTCGAAAAATGCCGTTGGTGGATTAGAACATCTGCTGTCAATCTCTGATAACATTTCAGGCATTAAATATAGCGATATCGGACTCATTCTTGGGACAAAGTCTCCAGAGAAAGTATTTGAGACAGCACAGCAGATTGCGGCGCTGCTTAGCCAAATGACAAAAGAAGAGTATATCGATACGCTGGAGTCTGTTGCTAATTTGTTCTTAGCTCGCGATGCCTTTGGCAGAGCACCGGGATCAAAAACCATTGTAAGTTCTATATCAGCCGCAAAAGCAGATCTTGGTCCAAAGAAACAAGCGCCAATGACGGAGGGCGGTAGGCAAGAACGTGAACGCGAGCGTGAGCAGGACAAAAAAGACGTCACCCAGCCAGAAGCAACAAATCACAATCCGAATGCTTGGTATGTTTCTGGCGAAACAGATATAAGTCGTATGTTTCGCAATGGAACCAAGTTTTACGGTGGTTTCAATGACAAGCTTACCGCCAATGTATTTTCATTATTAGTAAATGACTCTGCTGGCCATGACTTATCTGTAAGGCGTGGAGCGGACCTTTTTGAAAGGTACGATCTTGATTTAAATTTAGCCATTGTGCCATCAGGCGCAGAAATTGGGAATCATATTTTTGCTGGAAAAATAGACAATGAGATCGAAAAATATGTAGCCGCAAAGAGAGGGTCTAAGCCACCAGTAGTTAAGATTTCATTATCAGGAAATGTATTTGACTATCTTGTAAAATTCATCGGCACCAAATGTCCATTTGGAGATTCTAAAGACCCAAATATATCAGAGATCGCCTCATGGTATGACAGCAAGGAATATGGACTTTCTAAGTTCCCAGAATTTTATTATTTTATTACGGCCAACGAAACAACAATAGATGGATCATCTAAAGATTTGGATAGTTTAGATCCTGCGATTCACGGCGATCTTGATCCGGCCCAAAAGACAGATTCAAAGAAAGAAAAACACAAGAAAGATCTAAGGATGACAAGTCCTCACCTGTTGATACCAACAGGGAAAGCCCCGGAAAAGCTAGATGAAAGCACTCCGTTGGTTACTGAAAACATATCTATTTTTTCTGTCGAAGATCCAAACAAACTAACTAATGAATTAGTCCTCAAATATATTGAAGAATTAAGAATAGCGGCTAGTGGGCTCGAATCAATCGATATGACTCAGATAGCAAATGGGTTAAATCAATGTATTGGGCGGCTTGATGCGTTCTTCGGATCAATTATACGCAAAGATAATGAGATAAATAGCCAGCTTGTTAACTTCAGAATTAACAACCCACTAAATATAGCGCTAGTTTCTGCTAAGTGGGAATTCGTTAACAACTTCTCTCTCTCACATATGTTGGCCAAAAATAAAGATATCGTTAATGATCTTGCTTCCTTTATCGGTAAAATAATCTATCAGAAAAGACAACTTGCAAAGCCGAACATACGTGAGATTATTGGATTCAAGATAGATAAATACCAGAGAGTTGTTGGTAAGGAGAAGGTATCTCCAGAGGAAAAAGAAGAAATTGTATCTGGAATATCGAGTACTATAATAACTGATCTGGTAGCTATGGCTCCCGCTCTTATTATAGACAAGCTTACTGGTGACTTTTCACAAAGTGTGGCATCTGGGTCTGTTGTTGCTGATTTAACTGAGAATCTTATAAGAGGAATAAATATAGACGCAGTAGCAGAAGCAAAAATTAAAGCTTATTTTTCCTCAAAAAGCGAAGTCGCAAACATACTACAGGTAGATATGATAAAATGCGGAGTCTGCGATCAGGTTTTTTCAGTACCAGCTCAGCATATCGAAGCATTAAAAAAGTTTAATAAAAATACAAAAAACTATTCATTCTTCAGGGCGGATAACTCTATAATAACAGAAGATGAATTAATTGGAGATATTGGCAACCAAAGGACATACACAATTGATGATGCGACGATAAAGCTGTTAGTTGAGGATACGACTAGCGTTGATTTGATGAATAGGAAAAAGACTAAGAGACGTCGCGGCGGTAAGGAAGTCGTCATTCAGTCTAATGACGTCAAAAAAACATTCACATGGTTAGAAGTAAATGAGATGATTTATTCACCATCAGGAATAAAGGATCAGATTGACGGTCAAATAATTAGAAATTATATCCTATCATCTCTTGGTGCCTCACCCACCGGGCAGAGGGGCATGTTAACTAACAAGACGCTATGTGCGGCATCACTGTATAATATGACAAGCGAAATGTCAATGGCGAATCCAGGTCTTGTTAGCGGAAATGATAATTATGCTTGTAGGGCATCTGTAATGGCATCTTATGAGGCCGTTCCAACTGCCAGAAGTTATCAAGCTTCAAGCCATATTATGCCATTTGGAAATTCAGCGCGAAACTCATCTGTTGAAAAGTACCCTAACCGTCTTGGATATATGTTTTCTAGAAACAC
>Ga0214919_10007427_pt1 | contig 14782 bp, 23 predicted proteins | sample LL1503_MetaG_FD_177994 | JGI IMG/M metagenome (GOLD analysis project Ga0214919, IMG submission 177994) | Freshwater microbial communities from Lake Lanier, Atlanta, Georgia, United States - LL-1503 | ecosystem: Environmental > Aquatic > Freshwater > Lake | place: USA: Georgia | collected... | reverse complement strand
CAAGGCTTTGGTGTCCGTGGCCTCTGCTGCACAGAAAGCTTGCGAGCTTCTTATCAGCCTTTCGCGAGCATCTAAAGAGGGATGCCTTGCCGGTTAGTCGCCGACCCCCTCACGGGGGTTTTTTTTTGCCTTGTGCAAATAAACCGTTGACACCTAATAGCTATTCAAATACTATAATCAATGTCAGCAAATAACAACGCCTTGGAGGGCACCTTATGAGACGCGCGACCCCTATTTTGCATACCGTTCTGCTATCTGCTTACTACCAGATGGACGGCTACACCTACGCGGAAACACAGATCGACACCGATCGATTTTCCCATGATTACGATGGTTTCAAGAATGCTTACATCGGCCTTGAAATCGACGGGAAAACCTTAATTCGTTCGTGCTTCAATTCTGATAGGCACGTTGTTGTCTATACCGACCGCATGATCGCAGGAAAGGGATTGTAAAATGGTTTCAGTAACTATCAGGACAGAGGGCGGAGAGTATATTTGGCGCGAGGATTCAAGCGCATACACTTTCTACGATCGTTTCCAGCTTGCTTGTCATTTTTTTGGGGATGACCCGACCGGAAGACACTTCATATCAGACGACCTAGCGTATACTTTGTTTCCCGAGGCGACACACTAATGCTCAACTATCAAACAAGCAAAACGGTGGCAGATATGGTTACACTGATTGAAGATACCCTACCGGACATCGTCGAGGCGGCTGAAATGCTCGCAGCGACACTCGACAGGCAATTCTCTTCCCGCAAGCGCAACCTTGACCCCTATGGCTTGATCGAAGACATCGATCTGAAGTCAGCCATTAAACTCATTCTGGATGCCCGTAAAAGCCCCATGATGAACATATGACCCCTGATACCCCCGGTGGCCTTCCCGGCCACTGTGGGGCCTGTTACGCCCCTTTGAGGGCATAGGCCGCAATCAAGGCCGCATCCACAATCCCATCATGGGCTTTCTTGCCGATCAACGGCCACTCAAAACCCGGAAACAGCCGGTAAGCCGACCTGTATGCCCGATCCTTGGGTGGGAGTTCCCCCGCGACACCTTCCAGCATTGCACGCTGCCAGTTTTTTGGCGGCACCATGGCAAAGCATATATCTAAAGCCGACAACACTCCCTCGATCTGCCCGGCACCATAGCCGAACGTGAAAGCAGACTTTGCGCTACTCATAAATACCGGCCCGACTTTCTCAATCGTCCAGTGGGCCTTCTGATAGAGCCGAGCTACCGCGATAAATCCCCCGACATGATCTGGCATGGTGCAGGCCGCGACAATCGTTCCTTCATGATCCAAGACGACTATTGCGCCTGACTTACCGGGGTCCACCCCTACAAAGTAATCCTTCACAGTCACCTCTTATTATATTTTAGCAATGGAACCCCTAACCATCATCACAAGCATAACCAGCATTGGGGGCCGGGTGCCGGAAGATAGCCTTTCTGCCTTTACACATACTCAGTCTACCGTAGAAGAATCTACCAGCGACCGAAGGGAGCCATGATTAAACATAGCCAATGCAAAGACACACACCAGATCTGCTCTTGTCTCTTGAGCTTTGGATACTCCCGGCCACAAGGCCCAGCATTTCGTAGCACTGGGTAAAACTCCGGGTGTAGTGAGAACATGGCTCTCACCGCTCGCGTGTTGGATTCCGTAGCAATCTAATTAAGTACGGTCGCATCGGTACTCGTAGGCCATTACCCCACGACCCATGCTGTATCCATTACGCTCAAGACACTCGCACAGAAATTTACAGTGTAACTTTGGAGCATCCGAAGGGCATGGGGTGGTTTGCTAATAGATTACCCCGGTACTCACATCGAACTGGCATCCTCATCACACTACTGGTCCATGGCTGTTGTCAGCCTGACTTGATTACCGGGCAGAGGTTTTCCCGGGCTGGAGCCGATTGTTCGCGATATTCTTGTCGCAGGAGTCGGCGGTCCACTCCAATGTCTGAGACGATAAAGGAAAAATCCAAGGGCCGCTAGCTATATCAATATTTGGTCTGTTGTTGTATGTAAGGGGATTGTTAAATTTGAGAGAGAGAATTTTTCTTGAAAACAAAAACACCAATCAAAACAACTTCCCGTAAACTAGACCAGCGTGAGCGCAAGGCTGCTCGCAAACTTGCCGACAAATTGAGGAAACGAGAATTTGCCGAGCGTCTTGGTGATTTTCGCAGGCACCTCGATAATCCCAACAGCTAACTTCTGCTTTGCTTAAAAAAACAACACCTCAATGGTTTCCCATCAAGGTGTTGCCTTCATTGCTTGGAGGGCTAAGAAGACCTTACTTATCTCACGCTGGCCGCAAAAAGTAAAGTTACATTCAAATAACTATTGCTTATCCCGGCAACCTCTGTATATTGCTTTTGAACAGCAAATGGAGGGCAATATGAAAAATCGCACGCTACGAATTAAGGGAACTTGGACCATTGACGGGGCAAGTTACACTGGCCGCACAATTGACATCGACACTCTGTTACATCTTGGTTGGCATGATGATGTCCCGGCGACCTTTAACGTGCAGACAGCCGAGCAGGCATTGGCTCTGAACCCCACACCTTGGGAACAGAACTTTATCCACAGCCTACTTGAGCAATTCAACATCTCGGGCCGCATATCAGAAAAGCAATCCGCCGTTTGGGACAAGATTGCCTTGAAACTTGCCGTGACTGAATCCGGCACATCCAAGAAAGACGCTAGAGACAGAGGATCATTAGGAGACCCGTCCGCCGTAATGCACGCGCCGACCGCTACATCTGATGAGATTCCGTTTTAAGTGCGTCCGACCACACTCCCTCAAGGCCAACAGAATCCAACAGGGTTTTTGCGGCCTTGAGGGACGAGGCCGGGCATTCGTAGTGACCTGCATCTCCGGGGCCGTACCAGTGCAGGCCGTGACTTTGAAAGATTGGGGCGAGGCGAATAAAATCACCATCCCACGTCCATTCTCCTGCGGGTGTTCGGTAGGCAATGTCGGCGGCGAGGCCAAATTGATGCCACGATTGGAAGGGCTTTGCGTGCGTAACGATCTTACCCCGCGTTACTCGCCCCTGATCGTAAAGCTCTTGCTGCCTCTCGGGTGACCTGTAGCCTTCGAACAGGCTTACCCGGAAACCAAGGGATTGACATTCGGCAAGGGCAAGGGAAAAACGTTCAGCAAACCAAGGGCATAGGTTTTGAGGATCACGGTCAATTTTTAGCATTGAAAGGACTCCCGAAATGGCAAGGCATTACACTAGCAGGCCGCAAGTCGTCACAAATCTACCTGAGTATCTAAAAGTGGCCGTTGTAGATAAATCGTACAACACGGGCATTCCGATCACTACAGCTGTACGCAAATTGCTTGCGTTGTGGGTGGAAGGTTTTATCGACCTTTCGCCTACGGCAAAAGTTCAGATAAACGATTATAAACCAGTATTAACAGGAGGATCAGGACCAGTAACCCAGTTCTACGAACCATTAACCATGACAGACAAAGCACCAATTAAAGAATCCTTGGAGGGGACCAGTGACAACAGAAACGTCAGTAAAGAAATCGTTAGCGGAATTAACAATCGACTTGACGCTGCTAGAGAGGCAGATGGACGAATCCGAGAGTATAAGTCCGGACCAAGTGAAAGAATGGTCCTTCGCAAGAGACCTGTTGCAGACAAAAACCAACAATTGGATAGCGTACTTGGACTTGGCGGAGAGTCAGATAGCCATGGCGGAAGCGCAACTGAAACGGGCGCAAGCGCAAAAGAAAACCAAGGAGGCAGTGCTCCGGGGCCTACACTCGTACCTCAGTCACGTTTTAAGTAATACCGAGGGCCGAGCGATCAAGGGAACAGACGGAGAAATATCGCTGGTTAAGAATCCCCCGAGCCTCAAAATTAATTTGGAGACACAGAGGTTTTCGTCGGACGTTATTCTGACGGGCGAGCAAATTAATTTGATTCCCGAGGAATTTGTAAAGACCATGACTCTTAAAGTTCTGGACAAGGCTCTGCTGAAAAGTGCTTTGAAAGCAGACTTCGACGTACCGTATGCCGAGCTTGTGTGCTCGGAAAGGATTAAGATTAAATGATATCCTTAAACGAGCTACTCCCTTCACAGGGGGCTTGGGACGTAATGAAAAAACAAGGGGCCGAGCTGCTGAAGTCGGGCTTTATCCCTTCGAGCATTAAGTCGCCCGAACAATTTCTGGCGGTAATACTCAAGGGCCGCGAGCTGGGCCTGCCCCCGATGTATAGTTGCGCACACATCGTTATCATCCAAGGCAAGCCCACGATGTCGGCGGAAGTCATGCTTGCCATGATTTTCAAGAATTGCCCCGGCACCAAAATTCAATACCTCGAGGTGACGAATGAGAAATGTACAATCAAAGCAAGTCGCCCCGGCGGCGATCCTTCGACGTTTTCGTTTTCCATGGCAGACGCAAAGGCCGCTGGCCTTGACACGAAAGAGAATTGGCGCAAATACCCCCGGGCAATGCTTAGAAGTCGTTGTATTTCTGAGCTTGCTCGTTCTCTTTTCCCCGATTGCGTGGCTGGCGTTTCATATACAGCGGAAGAACTGGGAGCAACTGTAAATGAAGATGGTGAAGTGGTTGAAACAAAACTGGATTCTAACAAAACTATTCAGGTCGTCGCGGCAGAGCCAACCGTACCGAAGGTTGCGGTGGGGTTCGACCCTGCCGTTGTTGCTCAAAAGGAATGGTTCTACAAACAAGTAGAGGCACACAAGTTGCCACTTGAGTCGGTAGTTATCGACGAGTTTGCCGGGATGTCTGGGCCTGAGATTGTCAATTATTTTGTGCAGGGAAAGAAAAGCAATGAAGGCAACGAAAAAAGAATTTAAGGCTTGGTCTAAGTGGGTACTAGATAAGTACGGCCCGGACGTTGTGCTCGACTGCGAGTATGACGAGGAAATCATGAAAGAAAAAATCATAGAGTTTTTTCGAGAAGTGAAAAACATTAACGTGAGCGGTTCTTTTTTGGAGGAAAAGACAAATGGCGACAATACTCAGTGCGATAGTAGCGGCGAGCCTGCTAACAGCCCCGAAGGACAGTCAAGTAATTGATGCTCATGTCGGAGACGTTGAGATCGTAGAAGGGGCCGGGATATCCGGCTTCACCTTCCCGTCTCCCGATACAGACTTTACTCACGTTGAGGTGAATGGCCGCGAGTTAAATATCTATGCCCCTGCGGCACCTGAAATCTCACTTCAGACGGTGACGGACTAATTGTTTGCCGTTGAGGTTTTGATTGACTATGAAATGTTTCAACGGGCCAAGCGTAAAGCAGACAATCTTGGCTTGTTGAAAAACTCAATCCTTGGAGGGAAGGGCAACCTAGCTGGTTTTCTTGGAGAGGAAATGTTCTTAAAGACATTTCCCGGCTCTTTTTCAGAAAACACCTATCAGCACGACATTAATTATTTAGGCACCAAAATAGAAATCAAAACAGTCCAGACAACTGTGTTTCCAAGTTTAGAATTTAATTGTCATGTGGCCGCGTATAACGCAAAGCAAAGGGCAGACCGTTACGTTTTTGCAAGGGTACTGAAATCATACGACCTTGGTTGGCTTATGGGATGGATGGATGTAAATGACTTCAAAGAATTGTCTCGAAAAGCCTACAAGGGCGATAGAGACGGTGATTTTGTTTTTTCAATAGATTGTTTCAATTTGAGATACCGAGAGCTGGAACCTTTTTACGAGCTACTGGAGACAACATGAAGATGACATTTTGCGCGGAAGAACAAAGTTTCATAACAGAAACTCAAATTGAGGCATCCAACTTGGTCGAGGTTTTGCAGAGGTTCACAGAGTTCCTGCGTGGTGCAGGATTTTATTTTGACGGCGAAATCGTCTTACAGACCGAGGAGAAATAAATGGATGACATTATTTTGGTTGATGGCGTTAGGTATCATGCGGAAAAAGAACAAGATAAAAACCCATGGGTAATTGTTCGTTCCAAAAAAGCTGGACATTATTTTGGTGAGCTTGACGAAATTAAAGGAAACTCCGTTGTTCTTAATTTTTCTCGAAATTTATTGTCTGTTAAAGGTACAATTTCAGAAATAGCTGTAAATGGCCCAAAAAATCCAAGTGATTGTGAATTACGAATAGTTGTTAAAAAACGTATAATTTTTGGCGTTGTAGATATTTTGTATGTAACGGAAAAAGCACAAAAATCTCTCCAAGAGTACCCGGTATGGTCAGAAGAGTTTGAGGGATAATATATACTCAAAGACTATATTAACTTATACTCTTACAAAAAGGGGGAGTTACGATGCCAAAACCAGCCAAGGGCAAAGCTAAAGTTAAAGTGACCAAGGAAGGCAAGAAGGTTTCCTACGGGCAAGCGGGGGAAGCAAAAGGGGGTGGGCCAAGGGTCAAGCCCGGCACCTCAAAGGGTGACGCATATTGTGCTCGCTCCGAAGGCCAGATGAAAAAACATACAGAAGCAGCTAACGACCCTAATAGTCCCCTGCGCTTGTCTCGCAAGCGTTGGAAATGCTCGGGTTCCAAATCAACAAAGAGCTGATATGTTACTTAAATATAAATATGAATCAGAAAACATAAGTATGTTTAGGCATTTCACCGACCAGTTCCGCCACAACATCGGAGACTGTGACCCTGATCTCTGTTGGTACTGCTACGAGAAATTAGAAGAGGATGGATCTCCGGTGTAACCTCACCTTTGGGCGTTACTCACTTTTATTCTAGGGGTAAAAATGATCCATTTTCGCATATACCGTGACTGTGATTCTTGGCGCGTGAGAAAAGTCGTCGTGGAGGCCCTTTACGGCGAGTTTAACGAGCTGAAGGACCGCCGCCGTATGTTTGCCGGGCCTTTCTTCAAATGGCGTCTACGGCTCAAAATGAAGCGAATGGCTAAGCTAGTTGAAAAAATGATTATAGCAGAGGATGACGGACCGGAATGAAAGTTAAAGCATACCAGATAGTGGTTAAACTTCGGGCATTACAGATGGGCTACATTCATACCCATCATCAAGTCGTTGGTTGTTCCTTCTTTTCCGATCACGGGGCCGCCGCCAATTTTTACGATGCCGTACAATTGGACGCGGACGCCGCAAGCGAGAGGCTCATTGGCCTTTTCGGGGCAGATGTCCTTAGCCTTAACTATTGGGGCGAGGCCGCCGACTTAGTTATGGTTCTCCCGGATAAGGGTAACGCCGAGCTGTGGTCGGCTATGCTTGCCATGGAGAGAGAGCTTATCGTCGGACTCGAGGATCTCTGCAAGGATCTGCCTAGAGAGGCCGACCGGCAACTGTACTCGGGTATCGCCGACAAGGCTGTAGCCAGAACGTATCAGCTAAAACAACGTCTTAAAGGGGATTAGTAGCATGGGTGGTGTGATGCTTATTTTCACAATCATTTCCGTCTGCATTGAAATCATTAAACTGATTATTACCCTTCGCAAAAAGAATCCGGCTCTTGCCAAGGAATGCCTTGGGGCAATGCAAGAAGCCCGAAAAGCAAATGATCTGACCCGCCTTCAGGCTTTGCTGGACCGCCTGCACAAAGAATAAACCCCTTGAATCCCTAGTGAATGTTAGTAAGATTTTATCTTTAACATTCACCGGGGTAACTCACTTATGCTGAAATATCTGTCGTTCTGTTTGCTCTTGGCATCAACCGTTGCCTTGGGTGATAACCGCCAAGTTATTGACACTATCGCTGGACCGAAAGCTACAGGCTACTTGGGACACACAAAGACCGCCGAGCCGATTGAGTACGCAATGGCAGAGCTTCCCGCCGACCACCTTCCGGCTGATTATGATTCCCGTAAATTTATTAAGCACCCGCCGATCCGTGACCAAGGAGCTTGCGGCTCATGCTGGGCCTTTGCATCGACGCGCGCCCTTGAAATTAACTTGTCCAAGCAAAAGGGCGAGCCCCTCGACCTGAGCGAGCAAGACATGGTTTCCTGCGCCAAGGACGCTGCCAAGTGTTCTGGTGGTTACATGGAGTCGGCTAACTTCCTTCTTTCCGGCATCACCGACGAGGCTCACTGGCCTTACAAGGCATCTAACCTGAAGTGCAAGAAAACCCCCAAGTATGCCAAGGCGGCTGAAGTTAAGCTGCTAGGATCGGCCACCAAGTCGCCAACGGCGGAAGACATAAAAGGTGCTATCTACAATTATGGTAGCTCTTTTGTAACCGTCGCGGCTGGCAATGGATGGGGCGGAACCACGGGCGAGCTTCCGGCGTCTGCCTGCAAGAGCAAGACGACAAATCACATGGTTACGCTCGTAGGCTGGACCAACAAAGACAAATGGATCATGGCTAATTCGTGGGGAGAAGAATGGGGCGATAAGGGTTATTCACTGGTTCCGTTTGGCTGCGCCAAAATTGGCGAGGAAGCTGGATACATCGTGGCGGGATCGGTAGAATAAATTAAATCGCTTGCTAGAGTGGTACTATCGTTGTACTAACAAATCTCAGCGCGTGGAACCCGGTGGCTTGACCCGCCGGGTTCTTTGCTTTTCAAAGACCTTTCAGCCCACCAAAAAACTTGTACAGTTCGATAAGGCCCTTGAGGATCTCATTGATTTTGTCTTCAGACTCTTTTGAGCTGAGCTTAAATTCTGAGATAAACAAATCGACCAAGTAGAGAGCTTCCTGCGCGTCCAAGTCGGACAGTTCCGCCGGAATCTTTTCCATGCCCGTAAAGGCCGATGGAAAGTATGGGACAAGGCCAAATAGCTTTGGAAGATCGGTAATGCCAACTTTGCCGTCTGCCATGATTGCGTTAATGACCGAGCCAGCCTTGCCGACAAAGATAACTAACTCGCCTAGTTCTTTTACGTCTTCTTTCATTACGCACCCCAACCATGAAGGTTAACCCACGCTGCTACGGCACCCGCACAGTAGCCTTGGAATCTATCCGTTGTCGTGTTGTAGATAACCATGCCTGCGGCTGGCGTAAGGGCATCCCTTTGAACGGTTGTGTATGAAGGCATGGTTCCGGTGGTAGCCGTTGTAAGTAAGGCGTTGGCCGTACCAGCAGAGTTCATAATATAGAGCTTGTCGTCAGACTTAGCAAAAAGCATGAGGGAACCACTTGGATGGCTAACCAAGTCCCCACTCTGCTGAACTAATTGAATCCAACCACCAGTTCCAGTTCCGGTTATAGCAAGGTTTTTGCCGCTAATAGAAGAAGTAGTAATAACAACTTGAGAACCAAAGTCTGGACTAATTTTTGTTCCAGTAATTGCCGCACTACTTGAGATGTCAGCATTAACTACGGTAGCGGCTGAAAATACCCCGGAAGCAGCCTTTACAACTCCACTGAATCCGCTGGCATTGGTAGCCAAGCCACCCTTGCTGGCCGCGAGAGTAGTGATTGTCGGCTCTTTACCGTTTATCTGTGTTTGAATTGCGGAAGTTACGTTGTGGACATAACCAAGTTCCGTGGCAGTTGTTTCGCTTGCCGACAAATTGCCCGTAGTGTCGCTAAAATATGGAACGGTGTTAGCCGTGACGCCTGCGAGGGGGTACCGCATCAAGACCATGTTCTGGTCGCCGGAAGGAAGTGAAATGACTCTATTGGCTGTATAAACGGTGTTGGGATCAAACTGTAAAGTTATGTCCTTTGCGTCTTCAACATCGCGAAATATTAAAGACGTAATCCGTTTAATTTGACCAAAAAACTTCATCCCACTCACTCCCGGCGAGGTTTAATTAGGCTACTTTTTGAACCATAACGCGCCAACCCGTACCAGACGGAGGTGCTTCTGAAGCAACCAACGAAAGCTGGTTAGCGTTCAAGCGAGAAATTTGATCAATCATGATGTTGTCTTTTGTTACCATGTCGTAGATCTGAACAATAACGTCATTCGAGTCTAAGTTGTGGCTAATTCCAATACTCAATGTGCCATTGTCCCACGTTTCTGCGTAACCAAAAGCACCCGGTCCGATCAAATCGGCCAAGTCTGAAATGGTTACAGCGCGAGGAGCACCACCGTCAGCAACTTTACCGAACACCAAGAGGTCAGACAAAAGTGGGGTATACATATCCAAGTTAGAAAAATCAATTGACAGACTTGGGTTTCCGGCTACGCCGTCGCCGTTGGTGACGCTAAGGCCACCAAAACCCGGAGCTCCGATTGAACGAGCAAATGCGCCGGAAGCACCGTCATTAACAACAATACCAGCACCAAGGCCAGCAATCGCACTCAGTTCAGCGGAAAGCGGCTGGTAATCGGCATCGGCTTCGCCGCGCGACAGCAATACGCAATCAACGTCAACGGCTGGCAATTCAACAACGCGGTCAGCGGTGTAAACTGTAGCTACGTTTGGTGTAAGCGTCTGGCTATAGCCATCGCTAGTGAAAAGAATAGAAACAAGTTTTTCAAAAGAACCATACATTTTCATTTTTCTAGCGACTACTGGCATAGTAATTTCCCCTAAAAATTAACCCATTACAACTACGCGCCACCCACCCACAGGAGGCGTTTCGCTCGATTCAAGGATGACGCTATTCTCATCGACAACGGCCATAGGCATCATCACAATATCGCCGTTGGAAATATCTCTCACGATTATGAACACATCTAAGGTATTGAGATTATGAGTGATTGTAAATTGAGTGCCTTCTGTCCAATTGGCCACCCTTTTAGCTATGCTACCAGCACCACCACCGGCTGTCGTATCAACGTAAAGTTTATTTGCGGCCTGTTCGTTGGCGACGGGCAAATTTGGTAAAACTGGCAAATCAAGGAAAGTTTTAACGCCTTCAATGTCTTGAGGACCGCCGCCAATCCCACCCGCGCCTGTTTGGATAAAAGCCATAAATAGACTACCTGTTGAAGCGTTCCGGTTGTTTAGCCACTACCAAGCCACTCAAATTTCCAGTCCCGGAAGTATAGGTCCATTTGACCCGCAAATAAAGCCATTGGGCCGATCCTTCCGAGAATAAGGCGGAAGCACTGGCTGTTACAGCCGTTGAAGTAGTAGCGATATCCACCCAATTCGTAGAGTCGTTGCTGGCCTGTAAAATCAAAGTTCCGACAACGTTGGCTCCAGAGAAATTGATCTGAACCGAGTAGCTTTCCGCTTCCCCAATATTAAAAGGGCCGGAAAAGGTAAAAGCCGCCGCGTCCGTGGAACTGATAGTTTGCGTAATCATTCGCCCCCGCCTTCCTCAATCATTTGTTTATATTCAGGGTTTTTATTTAACAATGCCGCGTGGGTAACTGCAAGGGATGTTCCGCCCCTTTTGCTGGCCTCAAGGAGCATTGGGTAAAACTTCTTCATTGGCTCTGGGAAAGCATCCAGCACCTTAGCCAAATTGTTGTAGGAAACGGCCATGGCAGAATTGCCTCTCTGAAGTCCAATAAAATTTAACGCCGCTAAAGTTGCGCTTTTAATTGTGCCAATACCGGCTGGACTTACGTTGTTGCCTAATCGTTCGCTAGTAACTTGCTTGCCCAAAAGTTCTGAGGCTGGCTTATAGGCTCTATATTTTTTTGCATTCTCTAAATAATTAGCGAGCAAGTCTTTTTGTGGTTCAAGCCCTTTCCCCATTAAATCTTTAGAGTTTTCGGTAGCCTCTTTAATGCCATCGTTTATGGTGTCCCTCATTGCCTGTTTTGTAGCGGCAAGAGACGGTTGTTCTTTTGATGGATCAAACTTAATTCTATTTTTAATTTTAGTTAAATCTTCTATTGAAGTTGCGTTTGCAACTTGAGCACTTAAAGCTTCTATTTCATTTCTATCGGCAGATCCAATTTTACCTTCAGCTTGTGGCAATCCTAATTTTCTCGGAAGATCTTGTAATTTTTGTGTTAAAGAAGTTTTTGTTTCTTTAAGCATAAACGGAATATTTTGATCTATCGCCTGAACGGCTTCTCCCATTTTGGCTCCAACACCAGCCCTTGCTTGTTCCGCAAGTTGAGCTGTTGTTTCTGGCTTATTGCCAAATTGGATAACCGCTTTACCGCCTAATTCTTCCGTAGGCTTTAACAGTTGCTCACCATGAAACGGGTAGTCTGCCATCATGTCTTTAGCTTGCGCATCTCGATTGCTGCCAGTGACGGCTTTGACGGCTCTATATCTTGCGCGGTCAAACATTCCGGTAGGGGTAGGAGTAAGTGCTTCTATTGAACCGCGAACGATTGGCTCGCCAAGACCAGCGGTTAAACCGCCAACAACCCCGCCAGTCAATGCATTGCTAACTCTGCTTTGAAGATCATCACCGCTACCAAATCCTTCAACAGCACCTTTGCCTGCTCCAACTGCACCACGCATAAGACGACCTGAATTAGCGGCTGCGCCAACATAAGGAATTGCGTTTAATGCCATAGAACCAGCAACAGAACCCGTTAAGTAATTACCGGGATTCTGACTGTAAGCCTCTTGATTCATATAGCGTTGATATGCCGCTTCTTCTTCGGGATCTTTGCCGCCTAAAGCAGAAGCAGCACCATAAAGTTCATCGCCATAATTCATGGTTCCAGCATCAATTGCGCCGCGAGTTCCAGACTCTAGTGGACTAATCTTTGGACGTACCGGGCCTTTTTGAAAATCATACTTGGGAGCTTGTTCCGGAGCATATTCAACAATTTGATCTTTTGCCAAAACAGAAGAAGGGCCGGATACAGGAGCTTTTTCTTCGCCGGAATAATTATCAAATAATTCTTGTTCTGCGTTTGTATATTCATTAATTGGCATAATTATTTGATCCTTACGAATCGCGGTTGACCGCCTTGGCTAGCATTTCCTTGATTGTTCATTTGGTTAAATTCTTCTTCTGTATCTGCGGAATACATTTTTCCAGTAATGGTATCTTTAAAGTTTATTTTGCCTTGATGCCTTGGCGGAATACCACCCACGGTAGCACCGCCCTGACCAGCCTGTGACCTTGGGGCAGCTTGCGTTGGCGTTACAGAACCGCCTCCTGTTATTAAAGGAGCGGGTGATCCAAAATTTGCGTCAGTAGAATTTGCAGTGTTTTGTTGTATTTTTTTGCGTGATTTTCTTCTTTGAGCAATCATTGAATCAGGGTCAGAACCTTGCGGCATATAAATGCTGTCATATTTGTCATATTCGCTATCTTTGATTGCAGCCCCTGAATCTTTTCTAGCTAAAGCATTAATCCATTCGTCACGAGCTTGATCATAGGCAATAGCATCTGCACTTGAAGTAACTTTTCCAAAAATAGGTAATTTCACCGACTTTGAAGCCATTGCACGATAAGTATTAGGCTTGTAACCTTTAGCTTCTAAGTCTTCCATTACCTTTTCGGCAGCAGCCATACGTGCCGCAAAATCCCTATTTTTTGTTTGCGCTACGTTAAGGGCTTTTTCTTTGTCGTTTGCTCCCGGCTTTGGAATAGCAATTTTTCCAGCTTCTAACGCCGACTTTGCTCTACTTGATCTAATACCTTCTAGCATCGTAGCAATTTGAGCTGTTCTAGCTAGTTGCACTTCGGGGTTTGCGCCTTCATAAATTTTACGCTGCTGATCTACGTTGTTTTGCTCTATTGCCCCGGCTTCTTTGCCAAAGCCAGTCATAGTAGAACCCGTGGGCTTGCCCATCAAGTTTCCCATTTTGCTGGCCGACTCACTAAGACCTTCACCGAGCATTGCAAGGCGCGAGTTGTCGAGAGCCGAAACATTCATTGTTGTAAGTTTAGCTTCGTTGTCTTTGGAATTTTTGAGAGCCAACAAATAATCGTTTAGAAGTTTTTGCTCATCAATTTGACTGTCTGATTCAGGGTTTAATAATTTGCTTAACGCGCCTTCTTCAGCCTTTCTGACTGTCGGATCTTCGGATCTTGTAATTGTTTCTCGTCTTGGTCGTGTTTGCAAACTTGCCGGTGAAACGGCTCGAGAAGCAGCAAGATTGTCTGGAACTTTGGTCGGGTCAATTACGTTTTTTTTACTATAAAAAAAAGGATCTTTTGGATCATCTGCGGGATTGGCGTAAGACATGGGTCCAGAAGACATATTTGCAAACGGCGTGTTTGTACTTACCGGAGTGCCTTTGAACGTGTCTTCCATATTATAAGCTGAGGGAACACTTGTTGCTGGATATGTGCCAACCGCATTCATTTCTGGAATATATTTAGGAACTGAAGGATTTCCAGCAATTTGAATTGCAGGCATTTTAAGTTCTTCCGTTCCATCGTCTTTGTAAGAAACTTCTGGAGTTGAAGCGGGCTTATGAATGTTTGTTTCAGGTAAAAAATCAGGTTTTAATTTTGAATAATCCCCAGATTGAGATTGATTAATATTTTTATTGTTTTCTCTATTAAAAAATTCTTGAGCTAATTCGAGGAGACTTGTCATTTGTAAGGGTTCCTTTTAGGATCGTCGTAGTAAAAAGGATCAGTGGGATCATTTGTAACCGTCGTAGACATAGTACCGTTTGAAGGCGGATAGTATGTTGGTCCATTTGAATCCGGAGTAGCAGCCCTGTTTTTCAAAGCATCGTAGTATGCATACTTTGTTGCCGCGTCACCAAGCCCCTGATACTGACTGTTGCGTTGCGCCGCATATCCCATGTCTTGCTGATTTTGAGCGTTAGAAATGCCGTACATACCCTGAAGTTTAGACAACTGATTCTGATATCCCGTCTGCTGATTGCCAAGGTATCTTTGCTGCTCGCCAATTTCTTGATTCCTTTTAGCGTCCAACATTTCGTTTTGGTATCTTTGATTGCGGTCAGCGGTACTGTACTGAGACTCAACATTCTTGTTAGCAATCCCTTGTGCGGCGTTCAGGTTCATTAACTGAGCCTGAT
>Ga0214919_10007426_pt1 | contig 14782 bp, 10 predicted proteins | sample LL1503_MetaG_FD_177994 | JGI IMG/M metagenome (GOLD analysis project Ga0214919, IMG submission 177994) | Freshwater microbial communities from Lake Lanier, Atlanta, Georgia, United States - LL-1503 | ecosystem: Environmental > Aquatic > Freshwater > Lake | place: USA: Georgia | collected... | reverse complement strand
TCCTCTGGAAATCCAATCAGGATCACAGGTGTGGTCTGGGTGATTTTATCGGAATCCCCGATTGGGATGAAGGGGGTGGAGCAATCGACTTTTAGGAGGGCGATGCCATTGCGGTCATCGACGGTGATGACGCGTGCTGGAATTAGGCGACCGTCGAAGCTCACCTTCACATCTTCCGCATTCATCACAGTGCCGGCATGGGTGTAGATGACCCCCGAGGGATCTACGAAAAATCCACTCCCAACTCGGATGCCAAGGTGATCGGTAGCATAAATGCGTACGACAGATCGACGGTGTTGTTCAAAAATCCGGCCGAACTCGGTGCAGATATTTTGTGCCGTTGATTGATCCGCTGCGCAAAGCGGGAGGGAAAATAGGGGGGCAGTGAGTGCCAATGCCCATAATGAATTACAAAGCCAATTCACTTTGATTTGTTAAAAACTATGAGCCGAAGCGTATCCGATCGGTCTAGTTGGTAGCACGTATTGGACCGAAGAAACGCGTTTGCCGGGTTTGGTAAAAGCGCTTTGCGCGGAACCAAGTCGCGTCTGGGCGGCGGACGAGAGATTCCATTTGGCTGGTGCGTCGGCTGTCTCGTTGCCCGACCATTGCAATGTCACCCCAGCAGCAATCACGGCAACAGCAAAGGAGGAAGCGGTGACGAGTCTTGGCACTGGAATCGGTGCAAAGAGGGAGGAAAATCGATCACAGGCGATATTCCAAAATGGTCGGTGAATCACTTCGGCCCTCTGGCGGAGCTGGAACTCGGCGAGAAAATCCTCAAAGTAATCTGGGCGAGGTTGCTCATATCGTTTCAATCTCAGCAACTTGGAAATGCTTTCTTCAGACTCCATAAAGGGGATTAGTGTTTCATAAACTCTTGTAGGTGATTTTGCAACTGTCGGTGTGCATAAAAAAGGCGCGAGCGCACGGTTCCTTCCGAAATTTTCAGGATCTTCGCAATTTCCGCATGCGGCATTCCCTGAATATCAAACATCGTTACAACTGCTCTATGCTCGTGAGACAGCTTGAGCATGGATTCGTTCAATTTCTTTTGAAGTTCCACCAGATTGGCATCGTGGCTGGGGTCGCCATTGCTCGTGGCTTTAATGAAGTCGGGATCGGTCAGGATCCCATTATCGACATCATCGAGGCTCATGGTTTTGCGGCGATTCCGTTTTTTCAGGAAATTGATCGTCATGTTCACGGCGATCGTGTGCATCCATGTGTAGAAGGCGGATTTGCCCTGGAAGCCGTTGATAGATCGATAGGCCTTGGCGAAGATATCTTGAAGAAGATCGTTAGTATCCTCATGGCTGGCCGTCATATTATAGATCAATCCGTAGAGCCGGGGACTGAATCTCACCACCAACTCGTCAAAAGCCCGAGCATCCCCCGCTTGAGTGCGGGAGACTAGCTCGCTGTCGGGCGTTTCGGGAGTGTCCATGTGTGAGTCTATCTGGTTATCAAAAAAAAGTGGGTTTGCGGAGAAAAATCGGACGACCCGGGGGAGACATTTCGCAACCCGAGTGCAGGTCGCCTATAAGGAAGAATGGCAAGAGTGGACGCAGGCGGCGAAAGGGGGTAAAATCAGACACTCACTTCACCATGCCGATCTACGAATTCCACTCTCCCGACACGAATAAGATTTACTCGTTTTTCGCCCGTAGCCTGTCCTATTCCGATAAGGTGCCGAAATGCCCGGACAACCCCACGGCAAAAATGGAGCGGGTGGTTTCCAAGTTCGCCTTCACTGGTCGCGCCAAGGAAAAGTCAGAATCGCCGGATGCCGCTGATCCCCGAATGGAAAAAATGATGGCCGAAATGGAGCGCGAAATGTCCAGTATGGATGAAAATAATCCCGACCCCAAGGCGTTGGGCCGAATGATGCGGAAGATGACCGAGGCGACTGGCGAAGCGATGCCCGACGGGATGGATCAAATGATCCGGCGCTTGGAGGCGGGCGAAGATCCTGAGAAACTCGAAGAGGAATTCGGCGATGCCTTTGAGGGAATGGATTTGCCTGATGGTGATGCGGGCGAAGTCGCTCCGACCGGATCGCGTGTGCGTCCGGTCCGCATGGAGCGGGATCCCGCGCTATACGAGTTCGGCGATTATATTTGATCTTCGGAAGGCTTGGCGGGACGGAGATTTTCCAGAAAGGTTTTGGCTTCGCTTCTGATGATGGCTTTTTCGGATTCGGCCCTTTTTTTCCAAGCACTGACCATCATGCTCGTGCGAGGATTGGAGGCGAACCGCTGGGCGTGGCGGTCGTAAAAATCCCAGTAAAGAAGATTAAACGGGCAGGCGCCGGAGCCAGATTTTTTCTTGGGATCGAAGTGGCATCCATTGCAGTAGTTGCTCATCTTTGAAATGTAGGCCGCTGAGCCGGCGTAGGGCTTGGTGGCCATGAAGCCCCCATCCGCATGGAGCGCCATGCCCAACACGTTCGCCGCCATCACCCACTCATGCGCGTCGATATACATCTCCAAAAACCAGTCATGCGACTGCTGTGGATCGATGCCGGCGAGAAGCAGAAAGTTCCCGAGTATCATCAGCCTCTGGATGTGGTGATTGTAGGACGTGTCGATGGCTTCCGAGATGGTGAGGCTTAGGCACTGCATGTCTGTCTTCGCCGTGTAGAAGAAATCGGGCAAAGGCTGAGTGGCATTCAACGCATTGCTGGAGAGGTAATCTGGCATCTTGAGCCAATAGACGCCGTTCACAAACTCCCTCCAACCGAGGATCTGTCGGATAAAGCCCTCGACGGCAGCCAACGGAGCGGTTCCATCCCGATAGGCTTTTTCGGCGGCCTCGACGCATTCCATCGGACTCAAAAGCCCTAAATTTAAAGGGCCAGATATGAGGCTGTGGAACATGGTCGGGGAATCTTGGAGCATCAAGTCTTGGTAATCTCCAAAACGAGGGAGTCTTTCTCGAATGAATGCGGAGAGAGCCTGCAGCGCCTCGGCACGAGTCACCGGCAACCAGCAGTCCGCTGCCCGGCCGATGCCATTGGGAAAAAAACGATCGACTTCGGAAATGACCTTTTGCGTGATCTCGTCGTGCGACCGGGTCTTCGTCGCGGATACGCCCGGGCGAGGTGCCCCATCTTTCTTCCAATCGGAAAGGGTCTTGCGATTTTCTGCATCGAAATTCCAAGCCCCACCCTCCGGTTCTCCATCGTGATCCAAAAGAATCCCATACTTCTGCCGGGCCTTGCGATAATGCTGCTCCATAAGCAATCGCTTTTTGCCATGGGCGGCACGAAGAAAATCCGCGCGGGGGACTACGAACTGGCATGTTGGCAAAACTTCAAGCGGGATTGCATTTTCCTCAGCAATCTGTTCGATCCTGCGCTGCTCACTGAAATTGTTTGGCTCCATCACCAAGAGTGAGGATGTCTGGAATTGGGCGAAATGCTTTTGAGCAGCCGAAGCCCAATCCGTCGTTTCGCCGAGAGCGTGGTAGTCGACCGTCCAATCCTTGTCCCTCAACTCTCCCGCAAAGTGGCGCATAGCGGAAATTTGAAATACGCGAATGATTTTGTGATGTTTTGCGTCAGAGTCGGGGCATTCGACCATGAGAACCACATCACGATCTTTGTCGCCGTCGCGAAGCGCGCTATTCCAATGCGAAAGTTGGTCGCCAAGAATAAGGAGCGTTTTTCTAGCCATGGGAGATCAAGACAATAAAAAACCCTTCCAGTCGAGACCGGAAGGGTTTTTTTGTTGAATGGATTTAAACGATCTTAGAACGCGAAGGCCACTTTGCCACCGCCCCAGAAGGTGCTAGGCTGGGTGATTGCATTGAGGTCCTCGAAGGCGTAGCTGTATGCAACATAACCAGAAATGGTGATGGTATCGTTAACCTTCCAAGGAACGGCCACGCCGAATTCCACATTGTTTGCTCCGTTAAATGAACTAAGGTCATCTACGCTGGGTCCTTCAAGGTTGTAACCAAAGTTCAAACCGAAGGCCGCCCATGGATCAACTGAAAGCACATCCTTGATCACAGGGATGCTACCGTTCACACGAAGGTCAAGGTAGCTGCTGGCAGTGTTGACAACGCCGTTTCCAAGGGCTGCGTCGTTGCCTGGACCGAGATCAGGACCGAGATTGAAGAAGTAGGTCGCTGAAGGCGTGAGTGTCATGAAGCCGAGATCGATGTTGTATGCAACTTTGGCGTTGAGCTCGTTTTGAAAGTCCTGCGCACCTGGAGGATAAACATAGTAGAATGTATATCCCAATCCAACCGAGAGGTCGCCAAAGCTGTGCATGTAGTTGAGGTAGGTATCAAGCTCGCGATAGCTCGCTTTGCTCAACCCGAAGGCCTGCCATCCACCCACGGTAAGGGTGTCGTTGTTGGAAATGTTCCAAGTGAAGTTGGCGTCTGTCCACCACAAGCTGTTACCGTAACCGCCATTGGAACGAAGCGTGTTCACGCCACGGAACATGTAAAGGCTGTCATATCCAGTGCTGAGAGCAGCGTTATACCAGGAGGATTCTTCCTCTTCGACCACGACGGTCTCTTTGAAGGTTTTCGTGCCGGCGAAGAGTGGAGTAGCTGCAAAAGCGGCCACTAGACTCGTTAGAGCAACAATTTTTGTCAGTTTCATGTGTTTATGTGTTTGTTTATTTTTTCTAATCCGTTCCCGTTTTAAGGCGGGTTAGGGTATTTGTTTTTTGCGCATCAGGAAGAGGCGCTGCAAAACATTAGCACTATCCGTGCCACGTTGTATAAGGTTGATTTGCAATGTCAAAATTTTTTTTCAGGATTTATTTGAACAAAAAATAACAGGCACTGTCTTATTTTGTGCGCCACTTGCTCACGCGTTTGAGGGGCCGCTCAAGCCTTGATAATATTGATATCTTCGGGTCGGATGCTGGCAAAGATGGGCTCCCCTTCGTGAAAGTCCCGCTCGGTCTGGCCGTCATTGGGGAGGAGTGCCCCTAGCTCGAGGCCAGCCTCGGTGACTAAGGTGATGTCATCGACAGCGCCCTTGAAGACTTCCCTGGAGATGCGGGCGGGGAAGGAATTCCTATCGCTGGGATCTGCGCGGTGGAGGCGCACTTTTTCTGGCCGGAGGGAGAGGAGGATTTTGCTGCCAACTGGGGTTGGGGAGCTAAGAATGTGGAGGATGAGTCCTCCCTCAACGCGGCAGAGTGTATGGTTCGCGTCTGCGCCGGTGACTTCGGCTTCGATGATGTTGGTTTCACCGATGAAGGAGGCGACGAATCGGGTGGCGGGTTGGTAGTAGATCTCGTGAACGGTACCGATCTGCTCGACATGGCCTTCGTTGATAACCGCCACGCGGTCGCTCATGGCGAGGGCTTCCTCCTGATCGTGGGTAACGAAGATGAAGGTGATACCGAGTTTTTTCTGAAGTTGCTTAAGCTCGCCCCGCATTTGGGTGCGCAATTTGGCATCGAGGGCGCTGAGGGGTTCGTCGAGGAGCAGGACCTTGGGCTCGCAGATGATGGCTCTGGCGAGCGCGACCCGCTGACGCTGACCACCGGACATCTGCGCGGGCTTGCGATCGACGAAGGCCTCTAGTGAGGTCATCTGAATCACGCGTTCAACACGTTTTTTGATTTCTGGAGCCGGCACCCGCTTCATGCGAAGACCGAAGGCGATGTTCTCGTAGATGGTCAAGTGGGGGAAGAGGGCGTAGTTTTGAAAGACCTGATTCACATCGCGTCGGTAAGGGGGATCCAAAGTCACATCGCGTCCATCGATAAGAATCTGGCCGGAGGTGGGGGAGTCAAATCCACTGATGAGACGGAGACAGGTCGTCTTGCCGCAACCGGAGGGGCCGAGAAAGGTCATGAACTCGCCGGCCTTGATCTCGAAGCTGGCGCACTTGAGGGCTTCGAAGGTGCCGAAGCGTTTAGTGACATCGCGGAGCTCAACCATGGGAAGTCACCCTATATGCCAGCCACAGCGAATTCCATGATTTTATGAAGCGATTTGTTGGGCCTGCTCAAAAAGAGCGCGCCAGTGGGCGAGCCGTTCCTTGATGCGTTTTTCTAGGCCATTTTCTGTGGGCTCATAATAACGGCGGCCTTCGGGGAGGTAGGCTTGGGGGACATAGGATCCGTCAAAATCATGGCTGTATAGATAGCCTTTTCCATGGCCTAGGCGTTCGGAGCCTTTGTAGTGTCCATCGCGGAGGTGAGTGGGAACGGCGAGGGTGCGACCATCGCGGATTTCCTGTGAGGCTTTGCCTATCGCGACCGTGCAGCTGTTGCTCTTGGGGGCTGTCGCCAGATAAACGGTCGCATGGGCGAGGATCAGGTTAGCCTCAGGGAGGCCGATGAACTCCACCGCCTGTGCCGCCGCTTGGGCGACTAGAAGGGCGTTGGAGTCCGCCATCCCGATATCCTCGCTGGCGGAGATGACGAGGCGTCGGGTGATGAAGCGCACTTCCTCGCCGACATGGAGCATTTTTGCGAGCCAGTAAATGGCGGCGTCCGGGTCGCTGCCACGGATGCTTTTGATAAACGCGCTGATCGTGTCGTAGTGGCCATCGCCTGTTCCATCATAGACAACGGCTTTTTTTTGAATGCTCTCCTGTGCGGCGGCGAGGGCGATGCGAGTGAGGCCGTCGGCATCGGTCGGCGAAGTGAGTGCCGCGATTTCGAGGGCGTTCAGGCATTTCCTAGCGTCTCCATCACTGAGCTTCGCAAGAAACGCGGCGGCGTCCGGATCGATGACGATGCGGCGAGATCCGAGCCCACGATCCACATCCCCCAAGGCTCGGTTGATGAGATGAACGAGTTCTTTTTCCGGCAGTGGCTTGAGCTCAAAAATCTGTGAGCGGGAGAGAAGCGCGCTATTGATGCTGAAAAAGGGATTCTGTGTTGTGGCGCCGATGAGTCGCAATACGCCACTCTCGACCTCGGGAAGGAGCACGTCTTGCTGGGCTTTATTGAACCGATGAATCTCATCCACAAAGAGGATTGTTTTCTCGCCGGAATGGGAGCGTCTGGCATTTGCTGAGGCAACGATACGGCGGATATCGGCCACGTTGCTTTCGACTCCGCTGAGGCGCTCGAATCGGGATTTTGTTGCACCGGCGATGACTTGCGCCAACGTGGTTTTTCCGGTGCCGGGTGGACCGTAGAGAAGGAGCGAGGAGATCCGATCCGCTTCGATGGCGCGGCGGAGCATCTTGCCGGGTCCAAGAATATGATCCTGCCCGCAATACTCTTCGAGGGTGAGCGGTCGCATTCGCGTGGCGAGAGGTGCGTCAGGGTCGGTGATGGGATTTTTAGGAAAAAGGTCGTCCACAGTGTGGTTGGGATAGTCGCCCATAGAAGCTCGCAATTGAACTCAGAATTTTCAATGCCCGCTATAGGATAGAGGAAGTCATTGATTTTGCTGCCATGTCGAGAGGTAAAAAAAACTTGCTGGCGAGGGTGATGGGACTCATCTTCCTAGGTCCGCCGAGTGGCTTACCATCTGAAATGAATTGCCAATACCGTCTATCTCAACATCGTATTAGCCCCTTTTTCGCAAATACGGAGGATTTCATTTCTCCATTCAACTTTGTTTTCCCGCTCGGGGTCTAGTTTTTCCAATCGATGTCCAGTTCTCGTAATCGCCCCGTTGTCGATGTGATGATTCACTGTCCTGGATCTCATGGAGTCATCCCAGATCAAGTTCACAGACAAGCCTCGGCCTTGTTTGGAATGGGGATCAAGGTTCTCTTGCTCTGCGGTCCTGGATTTTTGAGAACCCGAAATGCCGAATACCCAGTCTCCATCTGCATGGAGGAGGGTGCTAGTTCACAAAACCAAGGTAGTGCTGCAAAAAAACTGGCTAAGTCGATTCAAGCCATTCGCAACCAATTCCGCCTCGCTTGGGAAATCTACAGGCACCGCCCGAGCATTGTTCTTGCTGCTAGCCATATAGAAATGCATGCCGCGCTTTGGATTTGGCCGCATATCTTGCTCGCGCTTTTCTTTAAGACCATCTACGCGACGAACCTGCATTTTTCGCCGAAGGACAAAAATCGAGGAGGAAAATGGTGGTCGCGGCTTTCCAGTGGGTTGGCCTTTGAGCCATTCCGCATCGCGGTCGCGCACAAGCGTATTTCCCATCCGGTCGTGGTGCCAAAGTTTGTTCGCATGGTGGAGGTACCCATCGGGCCCGAAAAAATCACACCTATTCCTGAAAATGTAAAAAAAATCCGCAAGTCTTGGAATGTGCCTCGGGGCAAGAAGGTTTTCATGGCGTTCGGTTCGATCCGGAACCATAAAAATCTCGATCTGAGCATCAAGGCTTTGCTCGATAATCCCGATGCCTTTCTCGTGGTGATCGGCACTGCGCCAAGCCATAAAGATCGTCCAATTAAATATTATCAGATGCTTGCGGATGACCTTGGACTTAGCAAGAGGGTCTTTATTTCGGACATGTTTGTTCATGACGAGAAGCGACTGAGTTACTTCAAAGCGGCGGACTTTTTGTTGCTCACCCACGCGGGAACCTTCCACTCTCAAACGTCTTCGCTGACGACCGCAGTCAATGCGCGACGTCGTGTTCTTGCTTCCAGCGGCACAAGTCCGATGCGGGATCTCATTGAGCATTACGGGTTGGGTGTTTTTGTCGAACCCGATTCCAGCGAGGCGGTCGCTGATGGCATGGCAACTCTCCTCCACTCCGAATTAGCTGAACCGAATTGGGAGGACTACGAGATCTACGCCACATGGGAGACCAATGTCACCCGCCTCATCCAAGCTTCCATCGATTTCATTAATAACAGGCCGACTCCACAGCGTCAGTTTGAAGAATTGGAAGACGAGGCCTTACCATTGCCGACAATGATAAATGCGAGATCCCTTATGAGGCCAAGGTCGGAAAGGGTCAAAAAGTCCCCTGTTGCTTCGCGTCAGCCCAAACCTCTACCTGAGCCCCAAATTAAGACTCCGCCATCAGCGGAAATCAAAACCGAGAAAAAGCGAGGCAGACCGCCAAAGGCCGCTCAGGCCACGCCCAAAGAAACCAAAGTCGAGGCTAGTATTGTCCCCGCTCCACCCAAGAAACGAGGTCGCAAGCCAAAAGCAACGATTGGTGCAGAGGTAAAGCCTGAAGCCCCTAAGGTAACAAAAGCCCCAGCAATCATTACCCCCGAGGTGCCTGTCAAACGTGGACGCAAACCGAAGGGGAGTGTCGCTGTGAGCGCGAAGGCGACCGAAGTCCATGCGAAAAAAGTCACTGCAACAAAGGCGAAAGCCACGGAACTTACAGTTGCCAAGAAATCGCCTGTCGAAGTTTCTCAACTGCGAGAGGTGAATCATCGTCGTCGGACCCTCCGCCGCCGAAGGAAAGTAGCGGACTCCTCTAAAAACTAGGCGCACTGCGTTTGGTGTCTAAGCGGAAGGGGCAAAAGCGGCGACGGATGAGCGGATCGCACGCTCATCGCCCACGTTGAATTCCTCGCCAGCGGCGATTTCAAAACTACGGCCGTCAGGCAGGGCGAACTCGAGTATCAGAGGCCGAATCCCAGGATTTTTTTTCACCACCCCAAGAATGGTTTGCAAGGCAGCCTCATCAACAAGTTCTCGCGCCAAACGCAATCGCACCGCCTTCACCGAGGCCTTCGGTTTGAGCGCAGCCATGGCTCCGGCCGTGGCGCGAACGGCCTCCTCGCGGAGAGTGGCTCGGATATTGATGGAAACAGCCGTTCCAGGGACGAGTAGGGCGATGTTTTTAGCAAACGTCTCATCCCAAGCGGTGATTTCGAGTGAGCCGGTGAAATCCTCGAGCACCAAAATGCCAAAGGGTTTGCTGTCCTTTTTGGAGAACTTTTTTTCGATGCTCATGATGAGTCCGGCGAGCTTGAAGCTTCCGTTCTCGGTGGCTTGGGTGACTTGGGAAATGGTGTTGTATTTTCCGGAGTCAAAGTGCCCGGCGTAGCTGTCGAGCGGATGACCGCTGACGTAGTAGCCAAGGAGTTCCTTCTCGTATTTGAGCATCTCCAGTTGAGGCCAGGGTTCGACGGCGGCATTCACGACAGAAGCCTTAGATGGCATCATTGGCAAATCTCCAAAAAGGGAGACTTGTCCGCTCGCGCGATCGCGCTGTAGCGAAGCGGCCGAGGCCATGGTGGATTCGATCTCCGCAAAGAGTTGGGCGCGGCTCTTGCCGAGGCAATCAAATGCTCCGCACTTCACCAAGCTTTCCATGATTTTTCGGTTCACGGTGCGTGAGTCGAGTCGCGAACAGAAGGAATCGAGGGACACAAAGTTTCCGCCCTTAGCGCGTTCCGCAATGGCGGATTCCATCGCGCCGGCACCGACGTTCTTGATCGAGGCCAGGCCGAAGCGAATTCCATCGCCGGAGGTTTCCGGAGAAAATTTGAGATCGCTGGAATTGATGTCCGGTGGACGAACGGGAATTTCCATGCGGCGGCATTCGCCGATCACCTCCGCGAGTCGTTCGGTCGTGCTCGCGTCAAAGGTGAGCATCGCGGACATGAACTCGCGCGGATAGTGGGCCTTCAAGTAGGCCGTCTGATAGGAGATCCAGCCGTAGGCGGCGCTGTGGGATTTATTGAATCCGTACTCGGCGAATTTTGCGATGAACCCGAAAATGGCATCAGCGACCTTCGGTGTGATGTTATTGTGCTTCTCGCAGCCGGCCACAAAGCGGGCCCTTTCCTTTTCCATTTTTTCGGCATCCTTCTTGCCCATCGCGCGTCGGAGAAGATCGGCCTCACCGAGCGAGTAGCCAGCGAGAACGCTCGCTGCCAACTGAACCTGTTCCTGATAAACGATGATGCCGTGGGTTTCCGCGCAAACCTTTTCGAGGAGGGGGTGCAGGTATTCGACTTTTTTGAGACCCTTCTTGCGCTCGATATATTCAGGAATGAACTGCATCGGACCCGGACGATAAAGCGCGCCGACGGCGATGATGTCTTCGATGCAGCCGACATCGAATCGTTTGCAGCAACTGGTGATGCCGCCACTTTCCATCTGGAAAACGCCCAGCGTTTCACCCCGATTGTAGATATCAAAAGCGGGTTTGTTGTCGGTAGGGATCGTGTCGATGTTGAAATCGGGATTCGCAACGTGAATGAGTCGCACGGCTTCCTGCATGATCGTGAGCGTGCGAAGCCCCAAGAAATCCATCTTCAACATGCCGAGGTCGGTGAGCGGTCCCATCGCGTATTGGGTCACGACCTCATTTTCCTTGCCTCGGCAGAGTGGAATGAACTCATCCAGTGGACGGTCGCCGATGACAACGCCTGCCGCATGGATGCCTGTGTTGCGGCTCAGCCCCTCAAGTACAGTGGCATAGTCCCAGAGTTGCCGCACGGGCGCCTCATTCTCAATGGCGGCAGCCAGTTCGGGGTTTTTTTCCTTGGCCCCTTGGAGATCGATATTCAGCTCGTTGGGGATCATTTTGGCGACCCGATCGCCGTCACCATAGCTCCAGCCCAACACGCGGCCGACATCGCGAATCACGCTCTTCGCCCCGAGCGTACCGAAGGTGACGATCTGTGACACCGCACGCTCGCCGTATTTTTGACGAACGTATTCGATCACCTCGCCTCGGCGTTCCATGCAAAAATCAACGTCGATATCTGGCGGGCTGATGCGCTCGGGATTCAGGAATCGTTCGAAAATGAGTCCGTAGCGGAGAGGGTCGATGTCGGTGATGCCGAGCACGTAGGCGATGAGCGAACCAGCAGCGGATCCGCGGCCAGGTCCAACCGGAATGCCTTGTTCCTTCGCATATCGGATGAAATCCCAGACGATGAGGAAATAGCTGATGAATCCGGTTTTTTCGATCACCGAGAGCTCGTAGTTCAGGCGGGTCGTTAGCTCCGTGTCGGTATCGACTCGGGCACCGAATCGCATGCGAAGTCCTCCGTAGCACAGGTCGCGCAGGTATTGCTCGCGGCTGCGGGCATCCGGGGAGTCGAAGTTTGGGTATTTCGGAACGCCGAACTCCATCTCGAAATGGCAACGCTCGGCGATGCGAAGTGTGTTATCACAGGCCTCTGGAAGCTCGGCAAAAAGGGCCCTCATTTCTTCGGAGGATTTGAAGTAAAGTTCGGGGCTGTAGCGCTGCCGCTTCTCATCCACCACCATGGATGCGGAGCCAATGCAAATCAGTACGTCGTGGGCCTCATGGTGCGATTTTTCCAAGAAATGCACATCGTTTGTGGCCACAAGTCCGAGGTCAAATTCTCGGGCAAGCTTGATCAATTCCGGATTCACTCGCCGTTGGGCATCAAGTCCGAACTCGGTCAACTCGATGAAGTAATTCTCCGGCCCAAAAATATCGCGGTAGGCGGCAACCGTCTCCTTGGCCTCCTTCATTCTGGCGCCGGCGAGTAGTGTGGGCACTTCGCCCTTCACGCAACCGCTGAGTGCGATGAGGCCTTTGGAATGCGCTGCTAGCCGCTCCCTATCCACGCGCGGCTTGTAGTAGAAGCCCTCCAGATGAGCTGAGGTGACGAGTTTGACCAGATTGCCATATCCTTCCGCATCTGTCGCCAAGAGCGTGAGATGGTAAGCGGAATCCTTGGCTGAAGAACCGTTGCGGTCGAGCATCGAGCCTGGTGCAACATAGACCTCACAGCCAATGATCGGTTTCACTCCCGCCTTGCGAGCGGCTTGATAAAAAGGCACAGCAGCATGCAGGTTGCCGTGATCTGTCACCGCCACCGCAGGCATGCCGAGTCCGGCCGCTTTTTTCACCAACTCAGCGACGCGCACCGAGGCGTCGAGGAGGGAGAATTCCGAATGGCAGTGCAGATGAACAAAAGACATGACCGCTAACTTAACTCACTGCCGGGGCTTTTGTCCAACAAGGGTCGAAAATGGAGAAATCAGGCAAAGATATCCTCGCCTGCGATTCGCGCAACATGGCGCCGTATGCGGAAGACATGTGCTGGGCGAGAATGCGGGTCCAGAGAAATGAAGTTACGCGAACCTTTCCATTCATATCTCTCGCCCGTTATCAAATCCTCGACTTGATAGGCCTCGTCAGCGGTTAACCCGAATTCCGCCAGTGGAACATGAACAAAGGCCGTTTGTGTGTTCCTAGGATCCACGGTCACGGCCACGAGCAAGGCCTCATCAAGAGAAGCGGTGGTTTTGCTGAAGCAGAGGATTTGGTCATTCTCCGCTGTGTGCGTCCGAAGATTCGCGTATTCTCTCAGTGCACGGTTTTCGCGACGGATTTTGTTCAGCCTGGTGACGTAGTCCTTGATATTCCCCGGGGCGTTCCAATCGCGACCCTTGAACTGGTATTTTTCTGAGTCGATGTATTCCTCTTTGCCCGGAACCGGCGAATTTTCGCACAATTCGAATCCGCTATAGATGCCATAGACCGGCATGGTCAATGCCGCCAACGCGGCGCGGATCAAAAATGCAGGTCGTCCCCCATGCTGAAGATACTCGGGAAGGATGTCGGGTGTGTTGACGAAGAAGTTAGCGCGGAAGTATTCCTTCATCGGGCCTTGGGTGAGTTCGGTCAAATACTCGGTCAACTCGTGTTTCGTATTCCGCCAAGTGAAATAGGTGTAGCTCTGCGTGTAGCCGACCTTGGCGAGTTCCTGCATCATGTTGGGCTTGGTGAAAGCCTCGCTCAGAAAAACGGTGCCGGGGTATTGCAGCTTCACCTCGGCGATGAGCCACTCCCAGAAAGCGACGGGTTTGGTGTGTGGGTTGTCCACCCGAAAGATCCCAACGCCATGCCCGCACCAGAAAAGAACAACGTCCCGCAATTCGTCCCAGAGTTCTTTCCAATTCGGATTGTGAAAATTGAGCGGATAGACGTCCTCGTATTTTTTTGGGGGATTCTCGGCATACTTGATCGAGCCATCCGGACGCTTGAAAAACCACTCTGGGTGGGCTTTCACGTAAGGATGGTCGGGCGAACAATTGATCGCAAAATCGAGCGCAATTTCCATGTCGCGTTTTTTGATTTCCCCAACGAGCCAGTCAAAATCCTCCAACGTTCCGAGTTCCGGCGCGACATCCTTGTGCCCGCCGCCATTGACTCCCTGCCGATTGTTCCCGATGGCATAGGGCACGCCGGGTTCTCCGGGTTCGCAATGGAGCGAGTTGTTTCGACCCTTGCGGTTCGTTGCTCCGATCGGATGGATCGGAGGAAAATAAATCACATCAAATCCCATGGCCTTCGCATCGTCGATCCGTCCGAGGCAGTCGCGGAATGTCGAACCCGAGTCCGGCTTTCCTTCTGCGGACCTTGGAAAAAATTCATACCAAGCCGCGAAGGTTGCGCGATCGCGGTCGACCCACACAGGATGAAAAGGTTCCGCTGTGGTGGAAAGGGATCGGTCGGCGTAGATCTGCATGAGAGCGCAGAGTGTGGCATCGTGCGCGAGATCGTGCGCTTCGGCGGCATCAGCAACACGCATCGAGGCGGCCATTTTTTTCAAGACCTCTCCGTCCGGCGACTTTCCTGCGCGTGTGGCTGCGGATCCAATGAACGCAGATCCTTCGAGAATCTCACTCTGAAGATCAGTTAACCCAGCGGCGAATTTTTTCTCGAGCTCGTGCTGCCAAGAAAAGAAAACATCGCCCCAAGCCTCGACAGTGAATTCCCAAGCTCCAGGGGAGGTTAGCGAAAGGGTGCCGCTCCAGTTGTCATTGAGATGGGGCGTCATCGGAGTTTCGCGCCAGATTTTTGATCCAACTTGCCTCCATTTTAACATGACGGCAATTTCGTCGTGACCATCTTTGAAGACATCGGCCCTGACAGTAATGGTCTCTCCAACCGCCCGTTTGACTGCGAAGCG
>Ga0214919_10007425_pt1 | contig 14783 bp, 13 predicted proteins | sample LL1503_MetaG_FD_177994 | JGI IMG/M metagenome (GOLD analysis project Ga0214919, IMG submission 177994) | Freshwater microbial communities from Lake Lanier, Atlanta, Georgia, United States - LL-1503 | ecosystem: Environmental > Aquatic > Freshwater > Lake | place: USA: Georgia | collected... | reverse complement strand
CCCATTGTTGCAATAACGGCTCCATTTAGAAATGATAATGATAAAAAAAGATATTATACTTATATTAATAATGATATAAAAGTTATTGGTGTTACAGCATATAAATCATTTCCAAAAAAAATAACTGATACCGCCGAAGATAAATATCATTTAAAAGATGATTTTAATTATTTAAATGAATTAAAATTATGGCTAACATGTTTTGATAATAATTATATTTTTAAGGAAAATCAAATAATTGAAATGAGTGAAAGTGATTTTTATGATATTGATACAAATCCATCTGTTGAGAAAAAATATGATTTTATATATATTTGTAATAAAGATACAGACAAATGTCCACTTAATGGATGGAATGCAATAAATAGAAATTTTAATCTTGCTTTAAAATGTTTTCCAATAATGATAAATGATTATAAATTAAAAGGATTGTGTGTTGGAAGGATTGGCTGTAACTTAAGTAATACATATGGAGATGCTATCGAAGAGACAGATTTTCTTAATTATTATGATTTACAACAAAAAATGAGACAATCTAAATTTTTATTTGTTCCTAATATTTATGATGCATCTCCAAGAGTAGTAGCTGAATGTTTAGTCAAAGGTGTACCAGTATTAATGAATAAATCAATTATTGGTGGATTTAAATATATAAATGAAGATTATACAGGTGAATTTTTTATTGATGAAAATGATATTAAAACATCACTAGATAATTTATTAAAGAATTTAAATAAATATGATCCAAAAAAATGGTGGCAAAATAATTATGGTATTGAAAAATCTTCAATTAAATTAAGAAATTTTTTATATAAATTTTATCCAGATATTTTGGAAAATATCAAGATGGTATCATTTGTAATATAATTTATTTATAAAATATAATTATTAATTAATAAAATATAATTATTATATCATTTATAAATTAAAGTTTTGTTCTAATTTAATGGATTTTGAAATTAATTTTTTATATTTAGTAATTAATTTTTCAGTTTTTGTAATTATTTCTTGATATTCTATATTATTATATTGGTCAACTGCATTTTCATATTTTTGAACTATTTTTAGATAGTCTAAGACAGATTGTTCATATTTATAAATAGTCTTTGAAATTAATAAATTATGTTCTTCTTCTAATGTATTTGGATAATTGTGTTGATTGGAATTATTAAAAAATGTAATAAGATTTTTTTTATATGGTAAATCTTTAAGATTTTTTTCATGTGGTAAATCTTCTTTATTAAAAAATGATGAATAATCTGTATTAACATTTTCAGGTTCCATATTAAATTCTTCTAAAAATTTTAAATGATTCTTATTCATTGGTTTTTATTATCTAATAAATATATTTATTAATCAGTATATTATTTTAAGGTATATAAATAAAAATTTAATTAATAAATATAAATAATTCATTTTTTTTTATAATTTAATAGATATCATTGGTAAAATATTATTATTAGATAAAATATTTTTAGAATTAATAATTGCATCAATTATTTTAGAATCAGTAATTTCACTTATTTTTTTATTAAGATTTGATTCATCCACATCTTCAACATAAATTGGATTTCCATCAAATATAATAACATTAATTTCAATATTAAACATTATTTCATAATAAGATTTAAATTCAGATAATAATGTATCTTTAATATAGGATAATTTATACCATTTATTAAAATTAAAATCATTAATTGACATTATGGATGATTTAGATGGTTCGCTATATATAATTAATGGTAAAGCTAAATTTATAAAATATGATTTAAATTGGTTATTTTTATTCATTAAATATTTTAATGTTTCGATAATAATTAAGCCCGATACAAGTGATGTTGTTGTACAAACAGCTGGAATAATTTTTCCTGCAATACCTTTACAAGTATAATAATCCGTTTTAGTTATATTATAATTTTCAGCTCTAAAATTACTTGCATGTAATATCCATTCAATACATATTTTATTTTCTTTATCAAATGTTAAATTAGATTCTATTATTTTATTTGTTAAATTAATAAATTCTTTATGATTATTATCTAAATTATTAAATATTAACGGAACTGGCATTTTTTTTCCACCAGTCCAATAAGAACTTCCATCATCATTTATTTTATTAATTGGAAATTCTAATAATAATTTTGTAATATCTTGATTAAAATATTCATCAAAATTAAAACATTTATTTTTTATTAATTCTTCAAATTTATCTTTTGCCCATATAACACAATGTTCGATTTTATTTGGAAAACTTTTTATCGTACATACAGGTATAGTATCTGTTTCTGGATCTTTGGTATCTGAGTATGTATCAGTAATGAAAGGTATTACTGGTTGAATACTACCTTTCAAACCTTCGGTTCCGCTATCAAATAATGGAATAGATAATTCAAATGATACATTTTGATCCATAAATATACGTCCTTCTATATTATCTAGTGCTGTAAAAATACCAGTTAAATTCATGTCTTTAAAATTAATATTATCATAACCAACTTTTAATGACATATATTCAATATTCATTTCTGGATATAATTCTTTAATTTTTTCAGAAGCAATTTTACTTTTTAATTTACCTATATCTTTATCTCTAAATAAAAATTGTCTACTAAGATTTGATTTTTCAATAATATCTGGGTCTGTAATAATTATATTATTAAAATATTCCATATTTTTTAAATGTTCGCAACCAATTGCACCCGCGCCAACAATTAACCAACGTGATGTTAATATTTGTTCTTCTAATTCCGGACCATATAATTTACCATAAATAGTTTTACAAGAAATATAATTTTGATTTAATATAGGTTTAAGTGCTTATTCTTCCCAATTTAACCATTGATTTATTGGAGTATATTTATGTGTAATTATTTTAATTGTTTCTGATACTACTAATGAACCTAATATTGATGCTACTGGCATTAAATCAAATTCAAAGTTAAAATTATATTTTTTTTTATAATTAATAAATTTAGAATGATTTATAATAATTTCTTGTTTTACTATATTTATACAACCATTAATAAATTTAAAATTTTTAATATTAAAATTATTTAATTGAAAACTGGTATTATCAATAATAGTAATACTCCATTCTTTTTTAAATTCATCTAAATTATATCCTTCTAAATTACTAAATGTTATCAAATCATTTGATTCTAAATTATGGAATAAACAACTTTTAATAATACCATTATTTTCAATTTTATTAATAATTATAGGTGAATTATTATTAGGCATAACATCTTTAATAATATATTCATTACCTGCATCTACAAAAATATCTCCACCAAATCCATATGTAAATAATAATATTAACTTTGTATTATTATTTCTAGTATAATTATTAATTTCTTGTATTTCATCATTATCATAATCAATTAAAATAGTAATAGTTTGGTCTTGATTATATGTATTTTTTAATAATATACTTGATGAAGAATTAAAATCTTGAATTGATTTCTTAGGTAATTCAGATAAATATAATGTATTAATTCCACTTAATAATAAATTTTTACAAATTTCATATTTTACATTAGTATTTGAACCAAAAATTAACACTGAACTGTTATTAATATAATCTAAAGTATCTAATCCATAAGTTCTTAATTGCCTATCATATAAAATTTCCATTTCAGAAGTCATTAAACCAACTAAAATTATTGTTTAAAATTAAAAATATGTCAATTTTTTTTAATCATTCCTCAGCTTTGCTAGTAGTGCCTTTTCAATAGGTTCATAAAAATAAAAATTTATAATTTTTATTTTTATTTATTTAAAAAAAAAATATTATTATCTTTATAATATTTAAATAGTATTATTATATGTATTAAAAACCAAATTAATCTTTTTTTATTTTTTATCAAAAAATAATAAACGTACTTATAAATTAGTTATTGGTGTTTGTTCTATTACATCTTTAATTATTTCAGTATAAACTTCTCTTTCTTTAGTTAAATTATAGTCTTTATGTTTTGATTTCCAATTCATAAAGTGTGGCCATTCATCTGATTTGGTTGTTTTCAATGCAGTAATAGTAGCAACTTCCAATTTATGATTTTCTTTATCTAAATAACATCTATTTACTTCTGCACCAAGATGTGGAATAAGTAAATATATTTTTTTAGATTGAACAATATCAGTTTGTTCTATATTAGATAGACATGATTGAATACAATACTTTATACATAATTTTTTATATTCTAAATCATAATTGGGATCAAATGAAAGAATATTATTTTTTATAATATAAATAAATTAAATATTTTAAATATAAATTAATAAATAAATAATAAATTATATAGTTATTATTTACTTAATTAAGTATTTTTTATTATATTAAATCAATCTTATAAATAAATTTAATTAATATATTTCTATTTTTTTTTTTTAGTTAATTTATGATATATTATATTCAATAAACAAATTTTGTAATATATTTTTATTTAAATTATTAAAAATATAAATCGTTATAAAATAATAATAATAATATTATATGTAAATATTATTTTTAAGTAATGACAATATTATATATAATAAAATGATGATTTCTATAATATAATTTGTATAATCTTATTGAATATATTAAAAAATATATTTAATTTATTTTTATTACATATAACTTAAAAAAATTTATATTTTATTTTTATAATTCATAAATATTAATAAATTATAATTTTATTTAATAAATATATTTTTTTTTAATCTGAATTATATTATATCTAGATGTACAATATTTACTATTTACATAAATACTATAAATATAAGAGAAAATATTTAAAACTAGGTGGTAGTGATGAAAGTAATGAAATACCTAATGAAATACCTAATGACATACCTAATATAGTATCAAATCCTAATCTAATATTAGATAATTTTGAAAATATTTTTAAAATTTTAAGTGATGATACTAGTAATACAGATTTAAATTTACAAACTGAAAAAAGTCTTCTTAATATTCAATTTATGGAAATTACTAATTATATATCTCAAAATTCCGTAAGGAATATATCAGATACTATCGATATTAAAACTAATATTGAACAATATGAAAGAAATTTAAAAGATAAACACTTTGATAAAGCCTTACAGAAAAAACAAATCATAATTGGACAATTAGGAGATCTTAAGAATAAGTTATTGATATAATTTCATTAAGTTTATTGTAAGTCTGAAAATTGATGAATTAAATATATATAAAATTTCCATAATAGTTATACTTAATAAAATAACAAAATAAACTTACAATATTAACATCATGTCATTTTAGTTCATGAATTAGTATAATTTATTAATTTACAGAATTTATTACAAATTATATTTATATATGTAATGAATATAATATACATAAATAATTTATTATTTAATATTATATTTAAGAATTTATTTTTGGAGATTTAACATAATTATATTTTTTAATTTATATATATATAAATATAAATATTATATATAATAAAAAACTTAATAGTTTATAATTAATATTATATTTAAAAAAATCTATATTATATTATAGATTGTGTTATGTTAAATAATCCATATTTTCATAAATACCTTAAATATAAACAAAAATATTTAGAACTTATTGGTGGTGCAGGTGCAACTAGTGAAACGGATAGTAATTTTACAAAACTCATATCAGACTTCAAAAATAAAATAGATAAGTTTGTTATAAAATTACAAACTACAATAGATAATTTACCTACACAATTGACATTTATAGCAGATGTAACAAAAAGTACTAAAGTAATAGAAGGTATACCAGTAATGGAAATATCTAATTATTCTGAAGATATATATACGAAAGAAAATATTAAATTAGAACAATTAAATAAATATACTGCTGCATTAGATGCATATAATAATTATATAGTTTTACCTGAAATATATGAAACATTAAGATTAATTACAGATTTACAGGAAGGTGTTATAAAACAACAAAATTTACAAGATATAGCCGTTATTGAAAATTTAATAAAGAGTGAAAATTTATTGGAAATCCCTAAAGCAACAGTACATACAATGATAGTTATATTAATAATTAATATTAATAAAAATATAGATTTTAATAAAAACTATTTACAAATAAAGATTGATAAAATAGAAGAATATAAATCTTTAGCATCTAAAGATTCTTTAAGCCCTATGGACTTCCAGCATAGAGAAAAAGTACTATTAGATATGATAGAATCTAAAAGAACTTTAGAAAAAAACTTACCTAAATTATTAGAATTGCAAAAAATATTAAATAAAAAATTTGAGAAAATAGAATCAAATAAAAAAAAATTATTTGATATTATTGAATTAATAATTCCAAATTTTACACAAGACGACACATGGAAAAATACTCAAAATACATTATTAGAAAATGTAAAAAATAAATTATTAATAGATTCTAGAAAAAAAATATTATTAGCTATTAAAAATGAAATAATTAAAAATTCAAACCAAGAAGAATTATCAAGATTACGTAATATATTATCAGAAACACCCATAACAGTAGAAGACCAAATGAAGGATTTAATAAGTAATATTGAAGTAGAGATAGAAAAGGTAAGACAAACGATTCCTGATTTTAATACTAAAATTCAATATAATAAGAAAATGATAAGAATAAAAAATTTATTATCTATATCTTTAAATATACCCAAGACAGATGCATATAACGCATCTATAAAAGAAAAGAAACAATTATATAAAGATTTAATAAACATAATGAATCCATACATAAAAATATTAGAGAAATTAAACAATAATATTATTCAACTACCCCCATATAGTGATATACAAAGCCCAATATCTAAAATTAAAAATCTTAAGGATAAATTAAGTTTAAAAATAAATTCTATGTTACACCAAATTATAATTACTAAGAAATTAATAAATGAGAAAAAATTCCCATGTAATTCAAGTGAAACTGCTAATGATGAATGTATAGAATTAATAAAAGAATCTAATAAACTATTAGAAGAATTAAAAAGTGAACTATTAAAACAATCAATCAAAAGCCTGATTAAGATTTATAACTAGTAAATACTATAATGTATGATAATTAATGACTTGTACAATAAGCTATTATAGATATAAAATATTAATAATAAAAAAATATCAATATAAATTTAATTTGATATTTAATATTATTAATAATATTTTATATTTTATTCCAAATTAAATAAATAAGAAAAAATAAAATTAATTAATTTTTATTTTATGTAATTATATTTTTTTAGTGTTATTAATAATATATTTTTTATAAAAATAAATAATATATTCTTAATATCTTTATTATTACTATATTGTTATTTATTAACTATCAAGAAATACATAAATACAAAGACAAATATATCTATATAAATGATAATAAAAATGAAAGTAATTATTTTAAACTTAAGAAATACATATCATCTCTATGCAAAAATTAATAGAATTAATGAAAATTAATAGTAAAAATAATAAAAATTTAAACAAAGTATGATAATACAATTAACTAATGAATATTAATAATATTATATCATTAATAAATAACTAAATAATTATAAAAAAAACACAAACTAAAATTAGTACCTTGACTTATTTATTACTGTGTATATTAAAACGTTAAAACGTTAAAATATTAAACTAAAAGAATAATATCTTTCTTTAATTATAAATTTTTTTATATTTACAAGTGGTAAAGTAAGTCTTTATTTTTAATTAACTAAATATTATTCTTAATTAAAAAGAAAGTTATTTCTTTTATAAAACTAAATCATAATAATTTAATTTTTGATACTTAATATTAAATTTATCCATTTTTATTAATATGAAATTAATATCATTTTTATTAAGAGTTTCAATACCTATAATTACTGGTCCCATTTCTTGATTAACAATTCTAGTATATTTGAATAAAATTATATTATCAGTTGGACCTAAAATATTTATAATGAATTCTTTTAACATTCCAGGTTTCTGACAAAATTCTATTTTTAAGTAATGTTTAAGTCCTTCATATAAGAGTGATCTTTCCATAATTTCATTCATCCTAAAGACATCGGAATTACCACCAGATATAATACATACAATATTTTTATTTGTTTCTTTTAAAATATCTAATGCGCATAATGATAATACACCGGCGGGTTCAATAATTATAGATTGTTCATTATATATTTCTAAAATTTTAGAACATACATGTCCTTCATCAATTAAAATAATATCATCTAAATATCTCTTACATATTTCAAAATTTAAATATCCTACTTGTTTAACTGATGCACCATCAACAAAAGTATCAATTTTATCTAATTTAATAACTTTATTTTCATTTATTGACATTTTCATAGATGGTGCATTTAATGGTTCAACACCTATTATTTTTATTTTAGGATTAATTTCTTTTATATAACTACATAATCCAGCACTTAAACCACCACCACCAACTGGAACTAATATTATATCAATATTTTTATGTTGTTTTAATAGTTCATATCCAACTGTTGCTTGACCTTCAATAACTTTAATATCATCAAATGGATGAATAAATTTTTTATTATAATCTAATGATTTTTGTATAGCAACATCATAAGATTCATCAAAATTATTACCAATTAAATTTATATTAATCATATTTTTACCAAATTTTTTTACTTTATTTATTTTTTGTAAGGTTGTTGTAATAGGCATATAAATTTCTCCTTTAATTGATAATTTATTGCATGTATAAGCAACACCTTGAGCATGATTACCTGCTGAGCATGTTATTATTTCATGTTCTCTTACTTTGCTAGTAGATTCTAAAGAAAATATTTTATTATATGCGCCTCTAATTTTATAAGATTTAATTGGTGTCAAATCTTCCCTTTTCAAAAATATATTATTTTTATATTTTATGGATAAATCTTTATTATATTCTAATGGTGTTATTTTCATAATTGATTTTAATAAATGCGAAGCTTTAATTATATTATTGATAATATTATTTTTTGTCATTATATAAATAAAATTATTAATTCTTTATAATTAAAATCAATAAATTACAATTATATTATTAATAATATTTTATACCTTTTATAAATTATATTATTAATAATATTTTATACCTTTTTTATAAATTATATTATTAATAATATTTTATACCTTTTATAAATTAATGATTTATTGATTGATTTAAAAAAACATTATATTATTTAATACATGAAATTAAATACATGAAATTATTTAATACATGAAATTAAATACATGAAATTATTTAATACATGAAATTAAATATATGAAATTATTTAATACATGAAATTAAATACATGAAATTATTTAATACATGAAATTAAATACATGAAATTATTTAATACATGAAATTAAATACATGAAATTATTTAATACATGAAATTATTTAATACATGAAATTTAATACATGAAATTAAATACATGAAATTATTTAATACATGAAATTATTTAATACATGAAATTTAATACATGAAATTAAATACATGAAATTAAATATGTGAAATTAAATACATGAAATTAAATACATAACTTATAAATACATAACTTATAAATCAGAACTTTTTATTATAATAGGATATCTATAAAATTAATCAAGATATCCTATTATAATATTACTTAAACTATTTATAGTACTTAAATCCAAAGTTTGAAATTTATTATTTAAAATTAGATTAATCATTGAAGGATATATACTAAATGTAAAGATATGCTTATTAAATTCAGAATTATCATTAAGGGGTTTAAATTGCTGTTCATATGAAAAAATTTTTTTATACTGTTGTTCATATGAATAAATAATGTTAATTCTAATATTATTTAATGCAAATGTATTCATTTCATAAAAACATTTATAACATGTAATAAATCTTTTTAATGTAACTATTTTACTATTTGATGTATCTTTAATTTTTAAAATTACTTTTAATTTTGCATCTGCATTACATTTATGATAATCTAATTTACCACTACTATCGTTAAAATATTTTATTATATGACATTTACTACATCTTTTTATATTTTTACATCTTGAATATGAAACAATATTTTTATAAATATAATTAATAGGTTCATGAATAATACAATTACGTATATATTGATTATAAGATATACCTACAAAATCATAATAAGGACAATATTCATAATAATCATGAATTCCAAATAATAAATATCTAGATATTTGGTCATATTGTCCATCCATATAATTACTATAAACAATACTTAAACAATAAGTTTCATGTGAAGCATACATATATCCATTGGTATCCCTATACCAATAATTAGGATAATCTGAATCAGAATTTTTTGTTATTTCATTTTTTACAAATGAACATGTAGATAATAGAATTTTATTTTTAATAGCTGAATTGAGTTGTGATTCAATTAATAATTTTTTGGCAGTTGGTATATATTTTATTTGTTCTTTATTTAATCTATATAATAGTTTTTTTGATGGTAAATTTCGCATATACTTTTAAAAACCCTTAAAAATCCTAAAGACACAAAAACACACAATTAATAAAAAACTCAATTGCTATAAAAAGTTAAGAAAAAAAAACTAAATTTAAAGGTAAAATTTTTAATTAATAAAAAAAATACAATAAATATATCATTTTTTTTTGAAATAAAAGAATATTATTATAGTAATAATATGAATAATAATCTTATTTTGTGTATTTCAAAATTTATTAACTTTACTGAATATAAACATTTATCATTAATTAATAGAGAAATTAATAAATTATTATTATATAAGATTCCATATAATATTAAATTAGAATTTGTTCATCATGAGTTATCTTTTTTTCCAGGAAAATTATTAAAAATTTTTAATCCAATAAAATTATATAAAATTCCAATAATTGTGAAAAAAATTTATGGAGGAAGTACACATTATATAGATTATATTGATCATACTTTTTTTAAAAAATATTCTATTATTAGAGGAATTGATGAATTAAATCGTCCCTACATTAGTTTTTATTATAATAATATTATTACTACATTATTTCAAAGATATAGTGATGATAAAATAAGATGGGTCACCGCAGGTAAAAATCCATTTGGTAATAACGTTTGTGTATTTGATTTTGATAATGTTCATTATAAAGAAAATGAAGTTATAATTATTTTAGCTGATTTAATAAATAATGGTTTTTCTAATTTTGATAATATTGAATATCGACTAAATAAAGTTATAATGTCATAATACTATTTAATAAAAAACATTAAAAAATATATATTAATATATTTTTTAATCCTTTATAAACATACTATAACTATTTTTATAACCAGTGCAAAATTATAAATTTATATTAATATATTTATAATTTTGTAATGATTATAAAAAAAATGAGACAAAAAGTTTCCATAAATGCAATATATTTATATAGAGAAATAATACTTTCTGGGATTTATGTGGACATTAGAAAATTTTATTAATTTATGAAAGTTTTAAACTATAATTTTTATATAATATGCCTAAAAGTATTGATCAATATACAAATGAACCCAATGATATTTTACAAAAATATAAAATATACTATAAATTACAGAAAAAACAAAGTGTTATAATTAAAAGAACTTGATGAAAATAATGATAAACAAAATAATATAATTGTATTAGAACCTAATATTAAAAAATATTTTTTATGTTTTCAATGAACATATTGTAGTAATAAAAAATAGAGAATTTAAACGCATTTATTTATCTATAATCAAAGATATGAAAGATATGAATGTTAAAATGGCATCATCTACATTAGTAAAACAAAATAATGATAATAATGATAATTCATGTAAATGTGAAACATTTTATTGTTTTGAAATCTAAACATGTATCTATATGAATGTTATAAAAATAAAAAATATTTATTTTTTTAATATGGATGATTATACAAGATTCATATTATATTGATTTCAATGATTAAAATAATTTTTTAAATAATAAATAATATTTAATATTACTAATTATAATTCAATTTCATCATCAGTTTTTTGTATTGTTTTTACTTTACCATTTTTATATTTTCCAAATAAATCACCTTTTGTTTCATCATCTTTAATTTCATAAAGTTCCATATTATCTAAAATATAATTTTTATTTTCATATGATATGATTTCATATTCTGATTCAGTCTCATACTCACTATCATCATTGTTATCATATACTTTCATAGAAACTACTTTTTTAATAATACTAGATAAAAATAAATTCGCTTGTATTTTATTTTGTTCTATTTCATTCTCTAATTGTTTAATTAGATTATTATTTGATTCACAATATTCTATGATTTCTTTTTGATTTTCTAATGATGGAACTGAAATTTTTAATTTTTTAAATTTATCCATATCTAAATTTTTCTGTGCTGTACCTCTAGCACAATTAAAAATTATTGTTTGATTTTCATAAAAATAATAAGCAATATATTTATGCAATAATGTATTTATTTTTTCTTTTGGTTTAACTGATAATCCACTATCATTTAGAAATAATTTTTGATTTACTAATCTCGCACATTTTAATGATAATGCAAATCTACCAATTAATATATTAAAACCATCACGATTAAAAGTGTCTGTTGTAAATGTTTCTCTTCCACTACCAAATACGGGATATTCTCCTTCTGTATTATTACTTTTTACTATTCTTGTTCCATAATTTATTTCACATATATCCTCTAATGTCTTTATCTCATTTTCTCCAAATACTCTTTGATTATTTAAACAAAACTCATTTAATTTCTTCAATTCCTCTATCTTATCATTACTTGTCTTATTACATTTTTCATATATGAAATCTAATTATGATACAATTTCTTTTTGTTTTTCTAGGGATGGAAAAATTAATGCAATAGAAGAATTTTTTAGTCAGTTAAAACATTACATCAATAAAAAAAGCCATAATACATATGAAGATATTGTAAAATAAAATTTAACTAATTACCTTAAACATTCATTTAGAATTTAAAATCTCCATAAATCACGGAAAGTATTATTTACCTATCTAAATATATCGCAATTATTCTGACTTAAAAAATATAAAACTTTTGTCTCATTTTTTTTATTCGGTTGGTGTAATATACTATAATTATTTTTATAATCATTGCAAAATTATAAATTCATATTAATATATTTTTTTTTATATTTTAAATATTTATATTTATAACTATTATAATCATCTATTTTAACATATTCATAACTAATATCATTGATAGGTTCCACAGTTTTATCGTAATTTATTGATTTTAGTAAGCTGCTATATGTTTCAATTAATGATGAATCATAACATTTTCTTATAAATAAACAGTCATGGGTAATTGCATTTATAATATCATTTGATGTAATAGGTGTTCCATATATTTTATTTAATATTTCAGGATTTTTATTTTTAATAATATAAGCTTTTATTTTTTGTAATGATTCTATACATGGCAATTGTAATAATTCACTTAAATTAAAATTATTACTAATAATATTAAATAAGTGTGATTGTAGTATTATTGCATATTTTGTTTTTAATATAGAATCATTTAATTCATATAATATTTTTGATATTATAAAGGATATAATAATATCTTTTAATGGAAAAGTTTTATATTCAACAGGATGACTAATTAAAGGTAATATATTATCTTTTTTAATATTATCTATTTGACTTTTTATATCATCTAATACTTTTGTATATATATTATTATCATCATCATCATCATCATTATATAAATTAGTATTTTTATATTTATTAAAAATTTGTATTAAACTATTATTTATGGTTCTTAATATAGTTTCTGGATTAATGCTAAATGTAACAGTAATATCATTTATATATGTCATTGGATAAGTATAATTTTCATTTAATTCATTACTCATTAAATATACTTCATCTATTAAATCAATAAAAAAAGTATTAATATTAATACTTATTTTTAAAATTGAATACAATTGTTTATATTTTTCATCATCTAAAATATTTAATAATTCTTGCTTTAGAAAACTATTTATATTTGATATATTTAATATATTTTCATATTTATATATAAATGAGTTAAATTTATTAATAATAAAATTAAAGATAATTAAAAAATCATATTTTTCTTCATTTGTATTTAAATTAACATTTGTCCAATATAATTTCATAATAGATATAAAATTATTTATATTAATATTAATAGGGTTTATTGTAAATAATTTTATTTTATTTATTTTATTTATTAAAATATTTTGTTTGCCGGTATTAAAAACCGTATTTATTTGTTCTAAGTAATTTATAGTTTTCATATTGTCATTATTGAGTTCATTTAATTTAATTATAAAATTTAATTTTAAAATTTTCATTAATCTATCTTTAATATTAAAAAATACAAAATTATTTTGTAATAATGATATAAATTCAAATAAATCTTCTTTAGTAACACAATTTTTAAATATATTTTCATTATACTTTAAATAGTCTGGTTTTTCAGTATAATTTTCAGTTTTTAATATTAATGTATGTTGTGTTTCCCTAGTGTAATCTATTACTTTAAATAAATTTGTATATAATAAATGCATTTTACGAATTAATATATTCTTATAATAATTATTAGATAGTATCATTAAATTATTAAATAATTTAAATAGTATCCATGTTGAGAAAAAACATTCATCTGTTCCCTTTTTACAATCTACTTCAACATAATTTTTAAACATTGAATCAGTTTCATTATTTAATATAATACATTCATAATTTTCATTACTTGTTTTTTTTATAAATCTATCTGTATATTGTTCTATGGTATTCATACTTTTTTTAAAAGAACCGTAAT
>Ga0214919_10007424_pt1 | contig 14783 bp, 13 predicted proteins | sample LL1503_MetaG_FD_177994 | JGI IMG/M metagenome (GOLD analysis project Ga0214919, IMG submission 177994) | Freshwater microbial communities from Lake Lanier, Atlanta, Georgia, United States - LL-1503 | ecosystem: Environmental > Aquatic > Freshwater > Lake | place: USA: Georgia | collected... | reverse complement strand
CGGCTTCTTGCACAACGGGAAACGGAAACTCTTCTCGTTCATCCCATTCGTGCGCTACTGGTCGAATTACATCAACTGCAAATTCGTGGATCCAGTTTTTGATTTGAAGTTGGTCATCATTTAGAGCAAGTGAAAAATCAGCCATGGGTATAAGTTACCTGCGTAGGAGTTGCTACTAACAAGCGGAAACAATTGAATGCATTACGCGCGGCGCAAATTCTGAAGATCAGACTCGAGGTCACGGTCACGCGAATAACCACGCTCAACCACTAGTCGCACCGCATCATGTGCCCGTTGCCACTCAACCTCGTCAGCACTTCTCGCGATATGGCAATAAGACTCACAGTGCCCTGACGCGCCCCGGAGCATCAAGTGGTCGATCGTGCAGCCACTTAACCAAAAGTTTTTGAATCTGAATTTCATCTGCATGCGGATTTTCACGACGCAGTTGCTCGCGCTTGATCGCCAAGCCTTCGAGATGCATCTGATCAACTGGCGCAAGTGGCGAAGTCACAAATCAATTCTACGCTCGGAAGTGACTCGTAGCGTGGCGTGATTCGTGCAATGGTCAGGCGCGGCGCAGGGTCGTGCCAGCTTTAGTGGTTTCAACGAGCCAGCCGAGTGTTTGTAGTTCGTTGCGGATCTCGTCGGCTTTTGCAAAATCTTTTGCGGCACGAGCAGCATCAAGCGCTACAGCTTTGGCTTGTGAATCAGCATCAACTACATCAGCCGCGTTAAGTTGCAGACCAAATGCAATGCATATTTCGCGCACGGCCAAAGAAAGCGCACCAGCAGTTTTTGTGTCGCCCGAATCAACAGCAACATTCGCGCGACGAATTGCATCAAACATCACGCCGACTGCAACGGGCGTGTTTAAGTCATCATCCATCGCTGCACGAAATGCGGTGAGCGTCGCGTCGTCAGGCGAAGCCGAACTAGACAACACGATTAGCGAATTAGTTCGCGCAGCAAAAGAGTCAACACCAGCAAGAGCATTTACCGATGCATCAATATTGTCGAGACCAACTTTTACTGGCGAGCGATAGTGCGTTTGCAGCAACAACATGCGATAGGCGCGCGCATCGTAACGATCGAGCAGATCTGGCAGATTAGTGACGTTGCCCAAACTCTTGGACATTTTCTCGCCTTCGGTGTCGACAACAAACCCGTTGTGCATCCAATGATGAGCAAAGTCTTTGCCGAGTGCAACTGCTTGCGCGCGTTCGTTCTCGTGATGCGGAAACCGTAGGTCGGCGCCACCACAATGCAGATCAAAACCTTCACCGAGTAGTTCGAGACTCATCACGACACACTCACTGTGCCAACCCGGTCGACCCTCACCCCACGGTGACGGCCACGCCGGCTCGCCCGGTTTAGAAAACTTCCACAACACAAAATCAGCAGGATGCTTTTTCTGATCAGCACCGAACACCGTTCGGTCGCCACCACCAGCAAGCATGTCGTCAATGTTTTGTTGAGCAAGCAAGCCATAATCAGCCACGACACTGGTGCTCATATATATGCCGTCATCTGTCGTGTATGCCGCATCTTTTGCCACGAGTTCAGCAATCAGCCCAACTATTTGATCCACATATTCGGTTGCGCGCGGCACTTCAGTTGGACGCAGCACACCAAGTCGCGCCATCGATTCAAACCAGACTGTTTCGCACTTTTGAGCAATGTCCAGCCACGGACGCTTTTCTCGCTCAGCGCGATTAATAATTTTGTCGTCTATATCTGTGATATTTGAAACAAGCCGAACTTTGATACCTGTCCACTCGAGATATCGGCGCAAAATGTCGTACACAAGCGTGGCTCGCCCATGACCGATATGTGGTGGCCCATAAACCGTTGGCCCGCAAAGATAAATGCTCAATTCGCCAGGCTTGCGTTGCTCAAGCAAGCGAATTTTTGAGGTTGCGGTGTCGTATAAATTCAGCACAGATATTAAGGATAGGCGAGTACCGTTATTTCGTCATGTCACGCGTACCCGAGAAGCCAACGATCGATGGAGTTGACGCTCGACTCGTTGAACAGTGGGAGCGCGACGGCATTTATCGTTTTGATCGCACAGCAGAGCGCAAAAATATTTTCTCAATTGATACGCCGCCACCAACAGTCAGTGGTTCGCTGCACATGGGTCACGTTTTTTCTTACACGCACACAGACACGTTGGCTCGCTTTTGGCGAATGCGCGGTAAATCTGTTTTTTATCCAATGGGATGGGATGACAACGGTCTGCCAACCGAGCGCCGCGTACAAAATTATTACGGCGTGTCGTGCGACCCTTCGCTGAAATATGTAGCTAATTTTGAACCGCCATTTCGTGGTGACCCACCAAAAGATTCGCGCGCAATACCAATTTCGCGACCAAACTTTATTGAACTTTGTGATGAGCTGACTGCACAAGATGAAAAAGTTTTTGAAGATTTATTTCGTCGTCTCGGGCTATCGGTTGACTGGAGTTTGCTTTATACAACTATTAGCGAACATGCTCGGCGTACTGCGCAAAGTGCATTCTTAAAAAATCTTGAACGTGGTGAGGCGTACACGCAAGAGGCGCCGACACTTTGGGATGTTGACTTCGGTACGGCAGTTGCGCAAGCAGAACTTGAAGACCGCGAGCGACCTGGCGCGTTTCATAAATTAAAATTTCATGTGCCAGACGAAAGTCGTAGCGAGTTTGTAGTTGAAACTACCCGCCCAGAATTAATTGCTGCGTGCGTCGGACTGGTCGCACACCCTGATGATGCGCGATATCAACATCTGTTTGGCAAAGTTGCACATACGCCAATTTTTAATGTTGAAGTGCCAGTTTTTGCTCACCCTCTTGCGCAACAAGATAAAGGCTCAGGCATTGCAATGGTTTGCACATTCGGAGATTTAACAGATGTGATTTGGTGGCGCGAATTAAATCTCAACACTCGCCCAACAATCGGACGTGACGGACGATTTGTTGCAGATGCGCCGGCAGTAATGTCCGATAAAGCAAAACTGCAATATGCACGACTTGCCGGCAAAACTGTTAAGCAGGCGCAAACATTGACGGTAGAAATGTTGCGCGAAACAGGCGAGCTGATTGATGAGCCACGAGCGATTACCCACGCGGTTAAGTTTTACGAAAAAGGCGATCGGCCACTTGAGATTGTTACGAGTCGCCAGTGGTATATCCGTAATGGTGGTCGCGATCAAGCGCTTCGCGAAAAGTTACTTGCACGCGGTGACGAACTCACTTGGCACCCTGATTTCATGCAACACCGTTATGCAAACTGGGTTGGCGGTCTCAACGGCGACTGGCTCGTAAGTCGACAAAGATATTTTGGTGTGCCGATACCGCTTTGGTATCGCCTTGATGCGCAAGGTGAAGTCATTTATGACAATCCACTGGTACCAACTGAAGATCAATTGCCAATTGACCCGAGTACAGATTTGCCAATTGGTTTTGTCGCCGAGCAACGCGGGCAAGCCAACGGCTTTGTTGGTGACCCAGACATCATGGACACTTGGGCGACTTCTTCACTTACTCCACAAATTGCAGGTAGGTGGATAGATGATCAAGATTTGTTCACGAGAATATTTCCAATGGATGTTCGACCACAAGGTCACGACATTATTCGCACGTGGTTATTTGCCACGATGGTTCGTTCAAACTTCGAGCACAATCAAGCACCATGGAAGAACGCTGCGTTGTCTGGCTGGATTCTCGACCCGGATCGCAAAAAGATGTCGAAATCAAAAGGCAATGTTGTAACGCCATCGGATTTATTTGATCAATACGGCAGCGACGCTGTGCGATATTGGGCTGCGTGCGCACGACCTGGTGTTGACACAACTTTTAGCGAAGAACAAATGAAAGTCGGGCGAAAGCTTGCAACAAAGCTTCTGAACTTGACGAAGTTTGTTCTTGGTGCAGGAGAGTTGACCCCGGATTCAAAGCCGACTGATTTAATTGATCATGCAATGCTCATTCGCCTGGCTGCAGTAGTTGATGAAGCGACACTTGCCCTCGAGCAATTTGATTACGCCCGAGCGCTCGAACGCACTGAAGCATTTTTCTGGTGGTTCTGTGATGATTATGTCGAATTGGTAAAAACTCGTGCCTACGGCGAGACTCACGATTCATCATCGGCAAGAGTTTCTTTGCACCGAGCGCTAAGTATTTTGCAACGATTGCTTGCACCGATGTTGCCGTTTGCTACAGAAGAAGTTTGGTCATGGTTAGAGTCGGGTTCAATTCATTTGGCGAACTGGCCAACATCACAAGAAACTCTTGCCGATTTTGTTGCTACCGATGATGCAAGTTCATTGCTTGATGCAACTTGCGTCGTGCTTGCAGCGGTGCGGCGTGCCAAAACAGAAGCAAAAGTTTCTCAGCGTGCTGAAGTTTCGCAACTCGTTGTTACGACGTCAAGTGCAACGATTGATCTATTAGAAGCAAATATTCTTGACTTACGCAACGCTGGAGCATTGCAGGAAATAAAGTTTGTCACCTCTGCTTCGCAGACAACCACGCAAGATATTGTCGTGCAGGTAACTCTTGCTACTCCACTAACCTAAATATTGCATGTTGCGACGGTTTAGATCAGAACCAAAATTTAGCCCAAGACCGAAATCACATTATTTCGTACTTTCACTAAATATATTTGTCGTTACATTAATGGTCTTTTCCGGACTTGGAATGCTGTGGGTTAATGGTCGTGTCAACCAACGGCTAATTGTCACATTGAATAATTCTCAAGAGAACCCAGACAACCAAACGCAAAGCGTGAATAATTCACCAACTAATTCAGATGTAATTCTTGATCCAAAAAGTCTTGACGCAAAAAACTTTTTGTTGACCGGTTCAGACAACGGCTCATGTGCCGACGCCAAGAGTAAAACGACCGGCGGCATCGGCGACCGCACAAGTCTTGGCGAACGTAGTGACACAATCATGATTATTCGGATTGACCCGAGTTCAAAGCGTGCAGCAATTCTCTCGTTTCCTAGAGACCTGTGGGTAAATATCGCCGGCACAACTCGACAAAACCGAATCAACTCTGCATTCAAAAGCACTGACCCAAATCGCCTGGTTGACACGATCGAAAAAAGTTTCGGCATTCCGGTTGATCACTATGTGAATGTTAACTTTTGCGCATTTAAAGAGATTGTGACCGCAGTTGACGGCGTCAAAGTTCCATTTCTCTATCCGACTCATGATAAGAAAACTGGTTTCAGTGTCACTACCCCAGGATGTATAAATTTTGACGGCGACCGCGCACTGGCATATGTTCGCTCACGATCGGGTTATAGATATTTTGACACGACCAAACAAAAATGGTTAGAAGACCCAACAGGTGACCTTGGCCGAATTAGTCGACAACAAGATTTCTTGCGTCGATCAATGCAACGAGCACTTGATAAAGGTTCGTCAAACATTGGGGTTGCTAACGACTTGCTAAATGCTGCATTGAAAAATGTAATTACCGACGATCAGCTCACGCCTCGCGGAATGTTAGACCTGGCTCAAGCAATGCGAGATCTAAATACCCGAACAGTGGCTACATATACGATTGACTCTTACCCAAAACGCATCGGTGAACTTTCAGTTTTGATTCCGCAAATCAAATCTGAATCAATGAAACAAGTTCTTGAGATCTTTCAAGGTCGCTCACCAGTGACTGCGCAAAAAGCGTCGACTCACACAACGAACAACCCAACTATTGTTCTTGTGGCTAAAAGAATTGCAATTGCCACGACAACGACTATGGCTACACCAGAAACGACAACGATTACGACAGCGCCGACAACAACAATTCCGACTGCAACCGCACTACAAAAGACGGTTGGCGTTGTTCCTCCAGATGATCCAACTTGTCGCTAACTCGTTGACTCGTCACATAAAACCAACTTGATTACAATCACTCAGGGGTATTAAATGGAAATTCTGATCGCAATCGTTGTCATAGTTATTTCATATTTTTTGGGAACGTTTCCAAGTGCGGCGATCGTTGCAGGACGAAAAAATCTCGACATTACAACTGTTGGCTCTGGCAACCCGGGCGCATCCAATGTGATCCGCAATCTTGGATGGAAAACTGGACTAGCTGTGTTCTTGATGGATATGGCCAAGGCTGCCCTCGCTGTTGGTCTGGCTTGGATCACTACATCAGACCGACAAGGCCCATTGTCATATGTTTGTTTGTTTGCAGCAATTATTGGTCACTCATATCCAGTGACTCGAAAATTTAAAGGCGGCAAAGGCGTTGCCTGCGGCGGCGGCGGAATGTTTATGTTGTTTCCACTGACAAGTTTGGTTTTGTTTACTTCATGGTTTGTTCTGACCAAGGCGACTCGTAAAGCTTCAATTGCGTCATTGGCAATTTCGATTGCACTTCCGTTTGGCATTTCATGGGAGAAGGCAGAAAACTGGGAGATCGCCACAACCTTGGCGCTAGTTGCATTTATTATTGCTAAACATTTGCCAAACTTACGACGTTTGAAATCTCACGAAGAACCAGATATTTAGTTTGAACAAACTGGTAGCAAGATAGTTTTTCGCTAGGGTTTTGTAGTGCTTACCGTTGTCAATACTTTTTTTGATTGGCTAAAAGAATCGTCGTCATCGCCATGGTTCTATTTGATTATTTTTTCCGTCGCCGTTTTTGACTCTGTCTTGCCAATAGTTCCAAGTGAAACTCTGGTGATAATTGGCGGCGTGAGCGCAGGTTCTGGTTCACTTTCAATTGCGCTTGTTATTCTCTGCGCAGCGAGTGGTGCATTTATCGGCGACAACTTAAGTTATTTCATCGGACGTGAAGCAAGTGATTGGGTGATCAAGCGACGAACGCGCACAGAACGCGGTGCGAAACAAATGGCAAACATAGTTGACCAGATTCATGAACGCGGCGGAATGTTATTGATCACTGCAAGGTTTATCCCAGGTGGGCGAACATTACTGACACTTTCATGTGGGGTAACTGTTCAGCCACGTAAATGGTTTATTGGTTGGGCGGTTGTGGCGGCAAGTGTGTGGTCGCTTTATGCATCACTACTTGGGTATATCGGTGGAAAGTCTTTTGCTGATGATCACACCAAAGCATTTTTGATTGCATTCGCTGGAGCATTCGGTGTAACGATAATTATTGAGGCTTTCCGCGCCATCTCACACAGGGTTAAAAGGCAAAAGCCACTCAGTTAATAAGCGGCTGTAAAGTTAGTTGCAGTGACTCTGCGATTAAACGTTGACACAATTTCATGGAAGCGTCATTTTCGTGAAGTTGCTAATGGTTTCGGTGATCTCATCCCAGTTGTCAAAGGCAACGGATACGGCTTTGGGCGAACGACACTGATTCAACATGCGGCGACACTTTCTAAGGAAATCGCAGTTGGCACAGTTTTTGAAGCCCATGACGTACCCAAAAATTGCGTTGCGATAGTTCTAACCCCAGCAGGACGCGAACTGCCGGAGTCTTTGCCCCAAACTGCGGTGTTAACAGTTGGCTCACTGCACCACATTGAAAACTTAAAAAATAATTCTTGGCGTGGTTCGGTAGTCGTAAAACTTCGCTCAAGCATGAACCGTTACGGTGCCAACAATGATGAATTGACAAACGTTTTAGCGGCGCTTAAAAATGCGGGGCTGACTCAGGTTGGTTGGTCAATTCACCCACCACTTGATGGAAACCAAAGCGATTATCTCACTGAAATTAAAAATTGGATGTTACAAGTATCTTCTGACCTCCCGTGGTTTGTCAGCCACATTGATGCAAGTGGTATTCGACAACTCCGCCAAGAATTCGTCCAAAATAAGATTCGTGCTCGCTCGGGTACAGCACTTTGGCTCGGTGATAAATCGATGACTCACCTGATAGCCGATGTGCTTGATATTCGGTCTATCGGTAATGGTGAAACCGCTGGATATCGAAACGTAAAAATCAAACAAGATGGTGCTATCGCAATGATCGGCGTTGGTACAAGTCACGGCGTTCATCTGGTTGGCGCAGAACTAAGTCCGTTTCATTTCAATCAACAACGTCTTGAACTTGTTGAGCCATCGCATATGCACACTTCAATGGTGTTTATCCCTAAGGGAGAGAAATTGCCACAGGTTGGCGACTATGTCGATGTGCAACAACCTCTGACGCGTGTGTATCCAGACTTTATTTCTTGGATCTAAAAATGTCGCTTGACTCAAGTACTCGTGAAAACGATGTCCGAATAGTCAGTTTGGACGTGATGCGAACAATTGCATTGTTCGGAATCATCGTTCTCAACTATCACGGATATCTAAATTTTTCTGGTGCACTGAGCACCTCCAAGCAATCAATTTTTGAACGCTGGTGGCATCCATTTAATGGTGTACTTGCTAATCCGTTTCCGGTTGGCTTCGTAATGGTCGCGGGCATGGGTGTTTCACTCATGACTAGCTCGACAAACACGCAGCAAGCGATAACCGAAACGCGATGGCGTCTCGCGCGACGCGGACTTTTTTTATTTACACTCGGCTATTGCATCAACTGGGTTTGGCCTGGAACTATTCTTCCTTACTACGGTGCATTTTTCTTGACTGCAAGCGTGATCGCTTTTTGGTCAAAACAAAAATTAATTTTGCTTGGCATATTTTCGATGATGGTTGCAGCAGTTGTTGAATGGTGGCGATTCGCGCAAACTTTTAATGGCAATTTCACAACATGGCTCTCACCAGTCGAAGCCAATTCGCCTCGAAATTTACTGATTCGAATTTTTATTGACTACACCCATCCGCTCTTCCCATGGTTGGCGTTTTTCATCACCGGCATTTTGCTCGGTCGCAACTACTTAACTTTGAGGATCATTCGACTCAAACTTCTCGTAACGAGCGTTTCTGCAGTGGGATTTTCTTATTTTGCGAACTCTGTGATTCGCTCAATCGCTGATTCTTCAACTCAAAGCGACCAAAGTTGGCGCAAACTCGTTTCGACTCGTCCATTTGATCGCGGCATCCTCTACGTTGCATCAGCGATTGGTGTGGTTGTCGCGGTGTTCGTGATTTTAGATTTTCTGTGCGAGCGTTACAAAAATTCACAAGTTATTGAAACCGCGAGGATCACGGGCCAAATGACGCTGACAATTTATCTCGCCCATATTTTTATTTACAATACTGTTGTGAACAAATTAAAACTTGTAACACCAACTGGCTTAGACACTGCAATGATCATGAGCATTGCTGTTTACGTTTCTTCAATTATCTGGGCCAACTGGTGGCACAAACGTTTTGGCCAAGGGCCTACTGAGCGTGTTTATCGCCGATTTGGTGGCTAATTAAATAAACGAATAAATTTCAACTTCACGTAACTCGAGTCGAAGCCTCACCCACCTCAAGATATTTTTTCGTTGCAACTAGATCACGTATTCGCTCGAAACCGTCAAAAACTTCAACATAACTAGTTGGTAAAGGTGAAATCGCCAACCTGATGCAGTCCGGTTGGCGAAAGTCACCGATGACGTTTCCAAAAATTCGCATCGCTTCAGAAATTTTCTGTGCATCTTGGTGGCGCACAGAAATATGACCACCACGCCTGTTTGAGTCGCGCGGCGTAACAACTGAGAACCCAAGTGGTGCGAGCCAAGCATCGTGCAATGCAAGCATCAACTCAGTGCCTTGTGCTGCCTTTTGTGCAATTGCCGACAAACCCGCACGCTCAATCATCTCAAAAGCAGTGGTCACGCAACGCATTCCGATAATGCTCGGGCTTGCGACTTGAAATCCGCGCATCCCAGAAGTGCGATCAAAACCTTGCGCCATCGCAAACTGATCGTTCTGCGCAAACCATCCCTGAATCGGTACCTGCAACTCGCTTTGCATTCGGTGCGAGACATACAACCACGCGGGTGAACCTGGCCCGGAGTTGCCATATTTATATGTGCAGCCGACAGCAAGATCAACTTTGTCGCGGTCGTATTTCATTGGCACGACACCAACTGCGTGGCTCGCATCCCAAACGAAAAGTGCGCCTGCGTCGCTCGCAAGTTGAGTTAACTTTGCGACATCATGCAAAACTCCGGAGCGATACTGAATAACTGAAAGCGAAACAAGCGCAACGTCATCGTTTAAAACTTCGGTGAGCACTTCTGGAGAAATGTATTCTTCGCCGCTGTCGTCGTCAATTACGACAAGTTTTAATCCGCGTTGTTTACAGATGCCTTCCAAAATGTAACGATCAGTTGGAAAGTTTGCCGTGTCAGTTATGACTGTTTTGCGACCTGGTCGTGCGTCAACTGCGGCGCAGCAAAGTTGATAAAAATTAACACTCGTTGTGTCAACGCATAACATCTGGCCAGCAGCAGCACCTAAAGAAGCACGACCAATCAGATCGCCAACTGACTGAGCTTCGTCAATCCAATTAGCCCAGCCAGAAACTAGTTTCGTCGCCCACTCTGTTCGCAAATATCGATCAACAACATTTGCAGTTTCAGTTGGCATTCGCCCAAGAGAGTTGCCATCTAGATAACACAAAGACTGGTCAACAATCATAAATTCGTCTCGGTACTTGGCTAGTGGGTCTTTAGCATCAAGCTGTAGGGCCATACTTCGCGAAGTCATGTCATTTGGCATACGCTCACCGTATATGAATTCGGCAGAAAATTCTAAAAAATTTAGTTCTGCCGTTACATATTCGTCGTATTTAAGTGTTGATCAATTACTTGAACTACAAAAACCTCGATCAGATGGGCCAGAGCACGATGAAATGCTATTTATCATCGTGCATCAGACATATGAGTTGTGGTTCAAATGCGTTTTGCACGAACTTGCTCGGGTTCAAACACTTTTAGAAACTGGTGAGACGCACGCTTCGTTATCTGTATTTGGTCGTATTCGCACAATTTTTAAAGTTCTAGTTAGTCAAGTTGACATCTTAGAAACAATGACGCCTCTGCAATTTAATTCTTTTCGCGATCGCCTTGAGGCTGCAAGTGGTTTTCAATCCGTGCAGTTTCGCGAACTAGAAGCAGTACTCGGGCGACGAGATGCAACAATGGCAGACCATCTCGAGCCAAATAGCGCAGCGCGGTTACGAGTTGTCAACGCAATGAGTCGCCGATCGCTATGGGATTCAGTTGTTATTTATCTCGTGCAACATGGACACAAAATGCCTAGCGAGATAACGCAACGAAATTTCACCGAGAGTTATGTTGCTAATGATCAAGTTCAAGAATCACTCGCCATTGCCTATCGTCAAGACCCGCAAGTAGCGATGTTGCTAGAACGCCTACTAGACATTGACGAAGGCTTACAAGAGTGGCGCTACCGCCATGTCAAAATGGTTGAGCGCACGATTGGCTTGAAGCATGGGTCGGGTGGGTCAAGTGGCGCTGCATATCTTGCCTCAACATTATTCAAGCCAGTGTTCCCAGACCTTTGGGCTGTGCGCTCACGCTTCTAGTAATTTAACGATGCAAGCTGATTGGGCCGCGTTACTTCAATCTGAATTCGAAAAGCCTTATTTTAAAAAACTGCAAAACTTTATTGCGGATGAGCGAAAACTGTTTACTATCTATCCGCAACATGAAAATGTGTTTAGAGCATTTGAGTTAACTAGTTTCGCAGACACGCGAGTAGTGATTCTTGGTCAAGACCCATATCACGGGGTTAACCAGGCAAACGGTTTGTGCTTTTCGGTGCAGAGTGATGTTGCGATACCTCCATCACTGAGAAATATTCTCAAAGAATTGCAATCTGATTTAGATTTCACACCAAACACGAAAATCGCCGAACATGGCAACCTTGATAATTGGGCGCAACAAGGTGTGCTGCTGCTGAACACAACGCTTACAGTTCGGGCTGGTGAGGCTGGCTCGCATCAAGGTTTTGGTTGGGAAATGTTCACCGATGAAGTCATTCGCATCATTAACAACAAATCACACCCAATAGTTTTCGTGTTATGGGGCGCGATGGCCAGAAAGAAAAGACTATTGATCAATACAGACAAGCATCACATTGTCGAGAGTGCACATCCGTCACCATTATCAGCACATAACGGCTTCATTGGCTCTCGGCCATTTACTAAAATTAATGATGCACTGGTAAAAGCGAGCTTCAAACCAATTAACTGGCGCACTAGTTAAGGTATAAACACTATGGGCACAGTTCGAAGACATGCATTTGTTGAGTGCAACGCTGACACAGTTTGGGCATTTGTTGGCGCACCCGAACGCTTGCACGAATGGTTTCCAATTACTGAATGCCGAGTCGAAGGAAATAAGCGCTGGATAACACTCGCTGCTGGCATTATTTTTGAAGAAGACATCGTCACGCTTGATCATGACTTACGCAGGTTTCAATACAAAATAGTTAATAACCCGCTAATCAAGTTTCATCTCGGCACCGTTGATGTAATCCCCGATACCGAAAATCGCTGTTTGGTGATGTACTCGACAGACATGGATCCAGAAGTGCTCGCGCTTCCAATCGGCGGTGCTGCAGGAGTTGGCTTAGCAAAAGTTAAAGAAATGTTTGACGGTAAGTAATTATGGGTCGCAAGATTCTTTTCATTACAACCGACCAGCAACGCTACGACGCGCTTGGTTGCAACGGTGGCGCAATTGCTCGCACTCCAAATATTGATGCGTTAAGCAAATCTGGCATCACATTTGATCGTGCCCACCCACAAAATGTTGTGTGCATGCCATCACGAAGCACGATGATCACTGGCCAACATGTCAGCACGCACGGCGTATGGATGAACGGAGTACCGCTGCCCGAAGACGCGCCGAGTATCGCCAGCGATCTGCGCAACGTAGGTTACGCAACTGCGATGATCGGCAAAGCACATTTCGAACCGCTGCTTGATCCATTTTTGAGATTTACAGAAAACAGGTTGGGTAATGAGCGTCAAACAACTGACAACCCTGCTGATCCGCATCGTGGTTTTGATCACATGGAGTTGTCAACGCACGGCGCAGTTGGTCAATTGCATTACTCCCAGTGGGTTCGCGACAATCACCCTGAGGCAGTTGCTGGTTTTTATAGAGTTCTCGATAACGAATTACAAGTAAATGCTCAAGGTGGTGGCGACACCAATGCGCCGCAACTAAAAATAAATCCGATTCCTACTGAGTGGTATCACACGCATTGGGTGGCACAACAAACAATCAGTTGGTTGAACTCGTTGCCTGCCGACAAAGATTGGTTTTGTTGGATGAGTTTTCCAGATCCGCATCATCCATGGGATCCTCCAGCATCAGAGTTGCACCGCGTGCCGTGGCGCGATCTTGACCTGCCAGATGGCTACGTCGCAGATAAATCAAAACGCGAAAAAATTCTCGACGACAAACTGCGTCATTGGCGTGGTTGGTACGACGGCACTTTTGTTTCTAATTATGAAGCACCGGCGCATTGGGTTCCCGCTACTTTGACCGAAGACCAAGTTCGCGAAGTCAATGCATTCACCCATGTTGAAAACGAATTGATAGACGAAGCGATCGGCGATGTGCTCGGCGCAATCACAGCACGCGGTTGGGCTAATGATCTTGATGTTGTCTACACAACTGATCACGGCGAGTTTCAAGGTGACTTCGGTTTGCTATTCAAGGGTCCGTATCATGTTGATTCGTTGATGCGCTTGCCACTTATTTGGCGACCAGCGCCGAGTGCCATGACTGCTCCAGCACGAGTTAGTGCACCAGTTGGATTAGTTTCACTTGCTGCAACATTCGCACATATCGCCGGACTCGAAAAACCTTCGTATACAGAAGCACCAAGGTTGCCGGTCGATAATGCCGACGCTGAAAAACTCGGCCACGAACGCGTGCTCACAGAATGGGACAGTGTGTTGTTCGGAAAACTAGTTCACCTACGAACAATTTGTCGTGACAATTGGGTGTGCACTGCTGCGCTTGACGGCACGATGAATAAGGCTGGCGAGGGTGAACTTTACGACTTGGCCAACGATCCACTGCAACATGTCAATCGTTGGAACGACGATGCAGTGCGGTCATTGCGCGATGATTTACTTAGCGATATGTGGGCCAACCTGCCTGCGCAAGTTTTGCCGTTACGCACAATGGATGCCCCCGTCTAGCAACTAATCTGCGTTAATGAACATTGGTTTCATTGGCCTCGGAAATATGGGCTTACCGATGTGTAAGCGATTGCTTGCTGCGGGGCTGAATGTAAAAGTTTTTGATATCAACTCTGGCGCCGTAACACTCGCTGTAGAGCATGGCGCCACTGCGACAAAATCGGTTGCCGATTGTGCGTCTCAAGTTGATGTGTTATTCACCTCTCTGCCCCGACCCGAGCATGTAGAAAAAGTCATGGTTGATAATGATGCATTGCAGAATCTCAAACATGGTGCAATCTGGGTTGACCTGACGACCAACCGAAAAGAGTTAATAATCGAGTTGGCAAGCAAAGCACCAACAGGCGTTTCGGTTCTAGATTCACCCGTAACTGGCGCAGTTGACGGTGCGCGAAATGGAATGTTGACATTATTTGTTGGTGGTGACAATCAAAGTCTTGACCGCGTCAAGCCGATATTAAAAAATCTTGGTCTTGTTATTTATTGTGGCCCGCTCGGCACAGGCAATGTCGTCAAACTCGTAACAAATCAACTTTGGTTCATCGCTGCCGCCGCAATCGGCGAAGGTTTCGCAACTGGCATCGCTAACGGAGTTGAACTTGGCACGCTTTGGAGTGCCATTAAAGAAAGTGTTGGCGACAGTTTTGTAGCGCGGCACGATGCGCCTTCAATATTTGCAGGTCACTACGACCCCTCTTTCTCGCTTGAACTTTGCTTAAAAGATCTGGGGCTAATTAGCGA
>Ga0214919_10007421_pt1 | contig 14788 bp, 13 predicted proteins | sample LL1503_MetaG_FD_177994 | JGI IMG/M metagenome (GOLD analysis project Ga0214919, IMG submission 177994) | Freshwater microbial communities from Lake Lanier, Atlanta, Georgia, United States - LL-1503 | ecosystem: Environmental > Aquatic > Freshwater > Lake | place: USA: Georgia | collected... | reverse complement strand
ATTTATGTTTTAAAAAAATTTTAAAGTCTGTAAACGCTATCATTAGTGAGGCGTACATAAAATAGATAATTCCAGTAATAGAGCGAAAAAGATATAGCTCAATTAAAATTAAGATATAAATGAAATTCGACAATCTGTGATTTAAGAAAAGAATTAACATTAAGCCGGTAATCATTGCAGACCCATATGCTGGCTCAGGAGAAAAGCCAGTAACAGCGCCGTTTCTGTTTATATAATACGATGAAAGATCATTTCTTGAAGAAAATAGTTCCAATATGAAGTCATGAAATTGGGAATTAATTTTTTGAATTATCATTACAATAAAAGTCAAAATTATAAATATAATAAAAATATTACATAAGCTTCTTTTTTCTTCATTATTCAATGAACTGTAAATGAAAAGTCCGATAAATGTGCTTATTATAGACAAACAATCAATTACTGCTCTCGACTCTGGATAGAGTAAATAATTCAATAGGCCTAAAGATAGCGTAGTTAAGCAAAATATAAATGCAGGTACACTTTTAAAGAGTAATGGCAGAAGCAGAAGCCAATAAGGGAAAATTTCATTGTTAGAGTAAAAGGGGTTAAAAAATACGAGGCACGTAGCTAATCCAAGATAAATTCCCTTCCAATTGCTCATTTGGCAGTTAATCATATACTGGCTCATACTGATCTTTCCTTTGTTGATCGTGCGAATATGTCAGCAAAATAAATTAATCATTAAGCTTAAACAGAAAATCGGCTTGAACTATCCAGCCTTTTTCGTCGCGAATAATATCGTTGAGACTAACTAAATCATGAGTTTGAGATAATAAATTTAATATATCTAGAATTTCACGAGCATATGAATCTGTTCGTACGGATGAAATCTCAATTAAAATAAATTTAACCTTTGTAAAAATTGATGATAAACCTTTTAAACAGTTAAGCTCAAATCCTTCGACATCCATCTTGATGAGAAAGATATTTTCGTCATTAAACACCTCTGCAATAACCTCGCTGCCTTTTCTAACATTAACATTACTGATATTAATCAAGTGCAAATGAGGATTTGTTCTTGAATGTTTTACATGCTGATCTTTGAAGGAGGAGGCGCCAGACTCTGACATAATTTTCAAATTATGGTTATAGTTAGCTTCGCCGAAACCACATTGCTTAACAATCAGCCTATCAGTTTTGAATTTATTCAAAAGATCATTAGCTAAGTTAGCTTGTGGCTCAATTGCTAATATTTTTGCATTTGGATATGATATTAATAATTTCTCACAAAACTGCCCTTTATTGGCCCCCACATCAACGATATTTAAAAAATCTCCGCTTATTGGCAGTCCTTCGACAAACTCATATGGGATACGAATTTTCTTCTTGGCTAAACGAAGTAGCCTATTGAATATGCTTGGCACAAACTCAGCAGGACTAATATGATCTCTTGATAAAAATTTTATAAGGTTCATTTGGTGTGCTCTTTATTAATTCATAATAAAAAAAGTCAAGGAGACGATTTGTTTTGTATCGCCTCTCTCCAACTAATAATAATAATCAATTGATTTTCATATTAAAACGCTCGAAGACATTAAGTTGCGTATACATATGCTAGTATTTTAATTAAATTGCAAATACTTGTTGTTGTCTATTTTACGATGTATATCAGTGTTACATTTTACTCTTATATTTCAAGTGAGGTCTCAAAATAAAAAACTGCATTAACAAATACATAATGGTTAATATAACTAATAACAAAATATAATTTCCACCTATTGTTCTTCTGAAAAAATAATTAAGAATTTCCAGCAGAATTCCGAATAAAAAGCATTCTCCTATTAATTTGTAAGAAATTAAAAAAGTAAAGTTTCTTCTAACAGCGATGAAGGTTGAAACGAAAAAAACTGCCCCAGCAATAGCTAAGATGGGTCCTACCGCACTAATACCCCAATATGGTAAAGCAAACATAATTAATAGGATTAAAATAAACGACCCAATAATGCTTGGAAAAACCAGTAGCCTAGTTTCCATTTTTGCGTGCGCGACCATACCATATACATAACTAATTACCCTCAAAATCTCTACTATAGTTCCCCAAACTAAAAATGTAGATGAGCCCTTATAAGCCTCCCCTAAAAATATTCTAGTGAGTTCTGGAGCAGCTGCAGCAGTATAAAAACCAACCAAGATAAGCGTTGGAAAGATTCCAGAAGCGTAAAGAGCCCATGCTTTTTCTTGGTCCCTTCTTTGATTACTAGTTATATTCTTATAAAAGTGCGGCAGAAAATATGTTGAAAATATTGATTCCACTGAAGATATAATTCCAGCACTAATGGTATATCCGGCTACAAATAAACCAAGATTCACTAACCCAGCCATCTCAACAATAATGAGACGATATCCCTGCGTCTGAATCCACATAAAACCTGACCCAATTAAAATTGGCCACACAAATCTGGACATTTCGCGCAAATGTTTTTTTGTTAAGAAAGTATTAGAGATTGAATCATTGGACTTATTAATTTTGCTATAGAAAACCTTCCAACCAATAATAGTTACTAAGAACTGTCCAATCAAAATGCCGGATAACCAATATTCTGCTTTTGGATAAGCGTGAGTCACTATTAAATAAGCAATTATTAAACTCGCTGAAGTTGTTGCTAATGCTAAGCATAAATATAAGGATCGGGAGCCGAGTATATTCAAATTAGGAATAACTACTTGATTAGTGGTTGTTATTAACAGTGAGCTAAAGACTAAGGCTAACAAATAGATTAGGTTTCCACTAATTACCAATAAGTCAAATTTTGCCAATATAAGTATTGGGATGATAGAAAAAAAACTCACTAAAGTCAGATATATCCAAAAATATCTCATGTAATATTTCACTCTTCCTGCTAAATCCCAGGAGTGAAACCTACGATTCATAAACATACCAACAGGATTAATGAAAATCAAAATATAAAATGAAACAATTGAAGATATAAGAGATAGCCTACCCATTTCATAGGGTGACATTAAAATTGTTGAAATTTTTATTGTCAAAATCATCAACAATATTTGAATTGCACGACCGATTCCAAAAATTAACATAAAGTTCTTTTAAATTAAAGAGTTTTAAATATAATTTTCTTGATTAATGACTTAATTTTTTTGAATTGCAAAATAAAAAAAATCGCTAATTCAACAAGAAAAACACTGAATATATTAAAAAAATTACTTTCTTTTTTTGCATACCAATCATTACAACCAGTTCTCTTAAAACGAATAAATGAATTGGCCTTCATAAAATTTTTTACATTATTAGATTTTCCAAATGTCGCATCTTCAATTATTAAAATTTTAATATTAATCTTTTTAAAATCTAACCCTCGGAGAGCGCTCATCTCGTGCCCTTCAACATCAAGTGTAAGAAAATCAATTTCGATATATCCGTTATCTTTAAGTATTTGTGTTAATAATTCAGTTTTAACTTTTATTTGCTCAATACCGCTCCCGCCATCTTTATGAATTCTATCAAAATGATTTTTATCAGTTTCGATCGTAGAAAGAGTTTCAACCCCCTTTGCGATATAAAAGTCTGAAATGCCTGCTTTATCGCTAGCCGCAACTTGAAGAATATCGCAATTACGGTTAGCTTTAATCTTTTCGCAGAGATCAGGAATAGGCTCTAGAATCAAGCATTTCCAGCCAATTTTTTCGAAAAAAAGTGTATTGCTACCTGTAATTCCGTCATATCCGCCAACTTCAACACAAACCCCTATATTTTTTTTACCAAAAAGATTATAAAGAATTTTATCTTCGCTAAATTGAGCGTAAAAAATATGTTCTAGCATTGCTGGCTTTGTCTTTCTTTTTAAAGTTACTATTCAAATCAATAATTGCGCAGGAGTGACATTCAAAATATATCTTTATATCGAAAGGGTTTCTTTATATCCTTCCATTTCTACAAATCAAACCAAAAAAAAATTGGTTTAAGGGGTGAATTTAACTGAAAAAAATATTTATCTATACTTAATTTTTATAGATTTTTTTATAGTCAATAAATTTCCTTAAAAAAAACAATCTAAATCCCGGTGTAAAGATAAACCTATGTATCACTCCAGAAACCAGAAATCTAAATATAAGCTTTTGAGAGGCGGTCCATTGAAAATAGTTGTAATTTCTCTTAACTTTCACCTTGAACCAGTTTAACATTATGCTAAAACGAAAATCTTGCAAGGCTTGGGATTTTCTTTCATGTACATGACGTCTTAAATAACGAAGCAAACCAATCTTACTAGAAATCGAAACAGTGCCATTATCATTTGATTCATGCAAACGATAATTCATCAATACTTCTGATGTCCATATTAATAATCCGCGCTGTGCAACTTCAAATAAAAATGCGACATCAGCGTGCTTGTTCCCATTCTTTTTTTTAGGAAGGATGCCCTTAATTTTAAAAGTATCATACATATAACTAGAGAAAGGGACGATGCTCTGATTGCCATACAAAAAATACTTATCTATCAATTTATCTGGTGTATCAATAATAATTAATGAATTATCTTGTTTTAAGAATGACTCTTTTCCTTCCATTCCGTTAATTAGATAAAGTGAATTGCAACCCACTGCGGAAGCTTGAGTATTTATAGTTAATAACTGATACAAGTGAGGCAAAAAATTAATCTTCATAATGTCATCATCATGAAAAAGAACAAGGTAATCAGAAAAAGCTTCTTTAAGTATTTTTGTAGCGTGGTCGTGTGGTTCTAAATTAGGCCGCCTTGAAATAACTTGAATTTGTGGATATATTTCTTTAACAAGCTCAACACATTCTTCATTTTGAGAATTGTCCGAAACTTGAATTTCGCATACCACACCAGATGGTAGAGTTTTTGCTGAATCGATTACGGACGCCAACGATTCCCTCAAAAAAGCTTTCCTATTTCTTGACTGAATTACCACTTTTAATGTTGGCATTCGATTTTCAGCTACATTTAACAATACGTATTACCTCTTTGATTTTATTGAGAAAACAATATCATTTTGGCTGAAATGCGGCGCATTATTTTTCCAATTAAATGGAGCATTGTTTTTATTGAAAAAAAGGGTCTAAAATTTTGACTGGCGACTAAAGTAATGGGTTGCTTTACCTTGCTAGGGAATAAATCTTCATTGGCTTTAGCTATTTCAGCGATCCTATTAAAAACATTGTAATCATTTAGCACTCTCATTTTACTTTCAATCAGCAAAGGAAGCTTACTTTCCCAAACATCGTCTTTCAATATCAATTCAATTTTCTCAATAGCTCCATTTAGGTCCATCATATCAATTTGAGTAAGTGAATCGATTTTAAAATAATCCCCAACGTTTGGGGCGCCGCAATAGATAGGATAAGCAAGAGCAAGAAAGCTATCGTAAAGCTTCTCGGTAATAATATTGTTTCTTGATTGGTTCTCAAGAACAATATGGTATTTATAAGGTGCAATTCCATCCCACTTTTCAGCCAATGGTTCTACCCCATTACCATACCAATCCAATTTATCTCCAAAATGCTCCTTAAGTGCTTTAACAAATTTAAAGCGCAATTTATGATCAGGCATTAGTTGCTTAGCAGAGCAAAATACTGATAGATTTTTTGGTTTATCAATATGATGATTTTTTTTAAACCAATTAATATCTCGATCACTTTTTGCAAACATACTAGGTCCATGATTTGCATTAATCATCCACCCCAAAAATGGCAAACTGAATTTTGTATTATTTTTAAAGATATCGTGGCAAGTAAAAATAGTTTGGAATTGATCTAAAAATTTTTGGAAATGGGGGCAATCATAATGTCCTTTTTCATGAGCCACCTCAGCAGATAAAAAAAACACATTTTCTTTATTAACAAATACGCGCTCTTCTTTTTGCTGAAGATCATCAATTACAAACCAATAGTCAGCTTCTTTAAGAGTGTGATCATTTATAAAAAATTGGCATCCGAACCCGATATTTTGATCATTTCCAATAAATTGAGAAATATTTAATTTGTCTTGAAAGCCCGGAATTGAGAGTTTGATCTTTAGAATTTTTGACCTTTCTATTTTCTGACTCTATGTTAGCGACTGAAAATTATAAACTTTATTGTAATTTTTTTGATAATATCATTGAATTACAATTCGTTTTCTAAGTAATAAGGAAATCACATAACATACCTTGGTCGTTCATAGAAAAAAAATGTGTGCCGAGAACTAGGGTAATAAATTTTCCGTAGGACTAGAAAAACTGATCAAATAAAACAACTAAAAGATTAATCACAAAACCTTAAAAAAAATCTTACACAAACGATTGTTAATTTCAAATTACCTGAAAATTAAGATGGCTTTTTTGTATCTAAAGACTAATTTTAAACAAACACTCTAATTCCCATATTTATAATATGGGTAATTATGCCCTATAATATATTGCAATGTCGACTGTTCTCTAAAAAAATGCAATAATTGGAGCTTACGATTTTCGTAGATTAGGGGTAAATTTTATGAAAACCATTGAAATAAAAGAGATTAAAGAAAAAAAAGAAGCAATTTGGCCATCTAACTTAATCAAGCCATGGGTCGCTGAAAGAGAAAAAGCTGACCGAGAATTATTAAAAAAAGAAAAACCTTTAGTCTTTGAAAAAGTTCAGAACTACATAAAAAAAGCAAAAAATTCAGAAGCCATCCCCCTAATTACACTTAATTACGATTATCTCTGCAACTTTCAATGTGACCACTGCTGTGCTGACTTGTTTATGAATAAGACTGCAAAAGCGGAAAAAGCCGATACCAGAAGAAAACTGAACCCGAACGACGTCAAATTGTTGGCTGATCACGCTCATAGTCTTGGTATAGGTAATTTTACAATATCGGGGGGTGAGCCGCTCGCTTACAAAGCATTTGATGATGTAATTAAAGCTATAGGGCCCGATCGATTTTATATAGCAACAGATACAAATGCTTGGTTCTTAAATGCTGAAAAAGCTAAACACTTAAAAAAAATTGGTCTTGATAAAGTTCAAATAAGTCTGGATAGTTTTATTGAGGAGGAGCATGACACTTTTAGAAAAAAGAAGGGTTCTTATAAGAGGATAATGAGTGGTGTAGACTTTGCAAAAGAAGCTGGCTTGAAAGTTATCATAATGACCTGTTTAACAAAAAAAAGAACTTACTCTAAGGAATTTATGGATTTACTGGAGTGGGGAAAAGCTAAAAATGTTGGTATATATGTGACTTACGCAAAACCTGTTGGTGTTTGGGAGGGCGACACGTCAGAGATGTGCGGAGATCCAGAGTTTGAACAAGTTAAAAAATATAGTTTTGAATTCGACGTTTTTACAAGAACAACTGGTGGGCATGGGCTCAACATTGGCTGTATAGCAGTTAAAAGAAATATCACAATCACCAAATATGGGGATGTTATGCCATGTCCCTATATCCACCTCTCAATTGGTAATATTTTTGTAGAAAGATTGGATGCCATCTTAAATAGAGGGCTAAGGATAAAACATTTTTCTTATGGCGAAGTAAGAACATGTCTTTCTGGGAATAAAGATCATTATTTCGTTAAAGAATATATGCCAAAAATAAGAGGAAAAAAGACAAAAGAAGGTCTTTATCAAGGAACTATACCCTATCAAAAAGTATTTGATGAATCAGATTTCACAGATGGGATAGTGGCATGAGAAATCTAATTTAAATGGAAATAAAGAAAGCATTTGAAACCAAATTATCAGATCTTTTAAATCAAGCTAAAAAAGGCGAGATAAGAAAAAAAAATCACTTCAAAAATTTAACTTTTAATCGCAACAAAATCATTGTCTATGGCTTCGGCTCTGGATTCACTCCATTATACAATTCTGTTTTATCGAGATTTAATTTAAAACCAGAGTTTATTATAGACAAAAAATTTAATACGTTATCTCAAAAAAAAAATCTAAAAAAAACTAATTTTCTTGGCTCCAATGAGCTTGCCTCAATAAAAAATAAAGAAGAGTATGCTGTAATAGTATCTTTAGGCAGCAAAAAGAAATTTGAATTAATATTTAAAAAATTGAAGGGACAGGGCTTTGATATTATAGTCTGGGGGCCAGATATATTTGAATACAACATACATCATTTGGATGGGAGCTTCGATAAAAATCCAAAGCTATTTTTCAAATCACGTCAAGATATAATAAACTCATTTAATTTACTTAAAGACAATAAAAGCAGAAGCATATTTCTCGATATCCTTGAAGTGTATGTTACACACACTCCATCTAAAATAGATAGTGATGATATAAAGAAACAGTATTTTGATTTAAAGTTATTTAAAAAAAATGATTATCAAAACTATATAAATTGTGGGGCTTATACTGGCGACTCAGTGAAAAACCTAACTATGAATATAGGAAAAATAAATAGTCTAATATGCATAGAGCCAGATCAAAAAAACTTTGAGTCCTTAAGTGTTTATTGTATAGATAACTCAAATAAAATAGCAAAAAGTATTTATTTATACCCGCTAGCATTAGCAGATAACAGCTCATTAATAAGCTTTTCATCAAATCTTGGATTATGTAGCGAGATAGATTTAAAAAATAGCTCTAGAAATCTAATACAAACAACTAAACTTGACAGCTTAGTAAGTAGCGAAAGTAAGTATTTTATAAGTATGGATCTAGAGGGTTATGAAAAAAATGCCATCAAAGGAATGGAGAGAATAATTAAAGAAGGAAAGAGTAACCTTGCGATTAGCATTTACCACAGGGTTTCAGATTTATGGACTATCATATCGCAAATTTCTGATCTAAATAAAAAGTATAATTTCTATATTAGAAATTATACTGGCTTCACCTATGAGACTGTGCTCTATTGCAAATTAAAATGAAAAATTTTTTATCTAAATGTAGATTATGTGGAAGCAAAATAAATTCTAGTTCCATTTATAGTATAAAAAATTCACCATCTATTATTCAGAACCTCCCTAAATCACAAATTAGAGCTAAGTCGCAGAAACTAACCTTGCAAATAGCACAGTGCAGTAATTGCAATTTAACTCAGTTAACTAATAAGCCAGTCAGTTACTATAAATCAGTGATACGAGCCTCAGGAATTTCAGCGAGCATGTCTTTATTTAAGAAAAAACAAATTAAAAGTTTTTCTGAGAAATTTAATTTGAATAATGATGCAAAGGTTTGTGAAATAGGATGCGGGAGTGGCGAATATCTAAAAATTTTAAATAATCATTTCATTGACCCGCTAGGCTTAGAATTTGATAATGCCCAAATTGCTAATTGTAAAGAAAATGGATTAAAAGTAAGAAAGGGGTTTATTAGTAATCAAAGTTACAAGGTAAACAATCATAAATTTGATGCATTTTTTATATTCAACTTTTTAGAGCATATACCTTCGCCTATAACTTTTTTAAAAGGGATTGCAAATAATTTAAAACCAAAAGCTTTTGGTATCATTGAAGTTCCAAATTATGATTTTATGCTTAGAAATAATATATCCTACGATTACACCCCTGAGCATTTATCCTACTTTACAAAACAAACTTTAAATAAAATGCTTACTATTTCTGGTTTAAATGTAATATCAATAAGAGAAGTCTGGCACGGGCATATCCTTGAGGCAATAGTTTCGCATAAAAAAGAAGAGGTTGTACACCAAAAAAAGACCCCTAATAAAAATACACTTTTTGAAAATATTGATAAATTAGTAGATTTAGAATATAAAGATGGTTTTGTTGTATGGGGCGCATGCCATCACTCTTTTTTTATACTTTCACAAATTAAAAATAGCAAAAAAATTAAATTTATCGTTGACTCAGCTGCACACAAAGTAAATAGATACAGTCCCGTGTCCGCAATCAAAATAAACCACCCGGAAGAACTTAATATTTATAGACCAAAAAGCTTATTAATAATGGCTAGCAGTTACTCTGCTGAAGTTGTAAAAATTGCAAAGAAAAAATATAAATGTATAAAAAATTTATACTTATTAGACGGTAACTTAATTAAAAAAATTGCTTAGAAAACCATACAAAGTACTAATAACCGGCGGAACTGGATTTATCGGCAAATCATTAGTAAAAAAAATTTTAAGTGATAGTAAGTTAGAAAAGAAATATTTAGAAATTGATATTATTAGCAGGCAAACTATCAATATAAAGAATGAAATAAATTCAAAAGAAAATTATGTAACCCTGAATTACTTCAAAGACAATATTAATACATTAAATTCTTTGCCATCAAAAAAGTATGATTATGTTATTCACGCTGCTTCGCCAAGCTCCGAAGAAAGATTCCGGAACAGTCTAAGTAAAATAGATAGGTTCAATGCTGTATTAATTGGCTCTCATAATATTTTTTCTTTATCTAATGAATATAAATTCAATAATTTTTTATTGTTGAGCAGTGCTGCCATATACGCTAGCAATATTAATGAGCCTATAAATGAAGAAAGTTGTAATTATTCTAAAACAGATGATCACTTTTCATTTTATGCAGAAGCAAAAAGAGCATCTGAAACAATGGCACTTTTGTACTCTGAAAAGAATAAATTTACATTTAATATAGCAAGAATATTCTCAATAATTGGTCCGGGCATGTACCTGCACGAAGACTCTGGATATATTATTTCAAATTTCATTAGGGCTTCCTACTTTAACAAGCCTCTTGAAATCAAAGGGAACGCCGGCTCTGTAAGATCTTTTTTGGATATAGATGATGCAGTAAATTTTATCAGATTACTAATGCGTAGCAATACAAAAAATGAAATAATAAATTTAGGGTCGAATGAAAAGCTAAATCTTAAAGACCTAGCCAAAAAATTTAATACGATACTAAATAAGAAAAATAAAATAATCTACGGAGAAAGAGTCAAACGAGACTTTATGTTTCCTGACATCTCCAAGGCAAAAAAAATTCTAAATTGGCATCCAAAAATTACCCTAGATCAATCCATTATAAAAATTTATGAGGAATACTGCAAAAGTCCTATATAAATTCTGAAAAACATTCTTGCTCTTTAATTAAATTTGTAGGGCATGAGTTATGCCAAAAAGCCTGGCAACTGACGTATCGTATTTTCTCACCAGGCTTAAATATCCTAAACTTTTTAGTATCTTTTTGGTATATATCGCACCTGAATAAAAGTGAAATGCCATGGCCCCTAACTTTTTTTCTTGATATATATTCATTTATTAACATCAGTTCTGAAATTCTTTTAATTTTTTTTATATTCATCTCGGACTCTAATACCTTAAAAATCCTATGTTTTATTAGCTCTTTATATCGAATTATTCCTCCGGGAATATGCCATCCAGGACCAAAGAACTCATCATCTCTCCATATCAAAAGTGTCTGATCATCGTTATTTTTTACTAATAAGTCTACATTTAGTAGCGGTGTTAGCGCGCTGACAAACCTAAAAAGATCTGAATTTAACCCCTCTGATGGATTTATTTTATCTAATATGCGATTATAATTAATCATGTCATTTTTTAATCTTATATGAAAATTTATTTAACATCATACCAGTCCCTAAAATATCTCAATAATTATTTTGAAAAATTAGATAGGGACTTTCTGAATTCACAACCATTCTTAAAGATTTTAATTTCAGCTTCAGTTCTTAGAAATTTCTCATCTAAATCTCTTATGGAATTTGAAAGAAACTCATATTACCTCGACGCATTAAATTTGACGCACATTCCTTCGAAAAAAGACTTAATTCAATTTATCGAAAGTGGCAATACTTCAGGAATGGAAAACTTATCTCATTTATTGCTACCAAGCGAATTTGGGGGAGGGGATCTTTACAAAGATAATTTAATAAATTTTTTACTTGAAATTGGAATAGAAAAATTAAAAATTCCAAATACTTTGGTCAATATGGTTTGTAAATTATCTTTATTATGTATTTCCTTCTTGATTAGTAAAAATCTGTGTCCAGAATTATCAAATTCAGCATTGTTAGATAAAGACTTTGAAATTAAATTTAATACCAACGGATATGTAATTATAAAAAATGCGATCAATACTGATGTTATTAAATTAGCGAAAAAAGAATTGAAAAAGATTAAGGATTATGAAATAAAAAATAATATCTCACATCTTTATGGTGAAAATTTTAAATTTCAAAGAGTTTATAACTTATTAGATAAATCGGATATTTTTCTAGAGATAATAAACACTCCAATAATTTCTGAAGCCATGGAATTAATTTTTGATAGACCTACTTTACATGACAAATTTTATCTTAGTAGCTTCCAGTCCAATACTTTATTTCCTGGCGCAGTAGATCAAATCTGGCATATTGACGCTAATGTTCCGCCGCCTATTCCAGATTGGACGATGCGCGTTCAAACAGCTATTTTGCTTGATGAATTTAATACTATAAATGGAGGAACTGAATTATTGCCTCAAAGCCATAAATTACTCAGGCATCCTTCTGGTAGTGAAACTATTGATAAAGATAGCATTATAAAGGTTGAAGCGGAACCTGGTAGCATTGTATTTTGGCATGGAAATACGTGGCATAGAAGCACTGCAAATAATGATACTAATGAAAGGAATGCACTGCTAGCTTGTTTTTCTACTTCATTCTTTAGGGAAGTTTGTTTGGAGGAAAATCATTTTAGAATTATCAGTAAAGAAAGGATTGACAAAATGCCCGAAAATACAAAAAGAATTTTAGGCTATTATCATGGAGTTAAAAGAGGTGTTAATTCTTATATCTAACATTATCTGTTTAATAACTTCCACCGACTATCAAGCATCTTAATTCTCTTGTCGTCTTCTTTCGTTATAAGAGAATAGTAGTCTCTTTTATTTAACAACCAAAGCAGCTCAAAATGAACGGCTTTTAATAAGCCCGCCTTTAGATTATCGTCCGACAATGAAGAAGCACTAAAAATTATTTTTCTTGTTTCAAATCTTGATAAATGGGATTCTTTTATAATTTTTAGTGCTTTTATCGCATAAGAAGAAACTCCGCCACCCACAACGAAGTCCAAATTGCGCTCTTTGCATTTTTCTGCCACTATTTTACAATCAGCTGTAATCTTATTGTTATCAACAGAATCTAAAGCTAACCCTAAAGAGCCAGCATAATCTACTCTTCCAAAAACTATTCCTTTAATAGCGTCAGGCCTTGCAGCAATCGCACATATATCTTCACAATTATCAAAGCCAGTTTTAGTTTCAATATTTACAAGAAAAGTAACATCGCTGCGATCAGAATCATCAAAAATCCTATTTTTTGCTTCAATATACTTCTCTAGCGCGTATGGCGTTTCGACCATAGGAGCTATAATATAATCTACGCCAAATTGTTTTGCCTCAATCAAATCTCTCACAGCTTCGCAACCACCTATCTTAAGTGCTATTTTCATTTGCGCTCGCCTTGCAATATCAAGAAGCCTTAAAAGCTCTTCTGTTCTTGTGCCTTCAGCTTCAAATTCTGCTTTAACAGAGACTGCGCCGTGGTTCTTTTTGAGGTCATCTAAAATATCAAACATCTTCTTTTCTGTTAAATTCATGGGCCATTTCCTAATAAATTTGTATAATGCTTAAATTTTAAATCTACGTTTTTTATATCAACTCCATCATCATATCCAGCCTCAAAAAAGAAAAATTTAATTTGTGCATTTTTTGCTGCGATCTGATCTACCAAACTATCACCTATAAATACTACTTTATCTTGCTTACATTTTATTTTATTTATAATTTTTACTATCCCCTCTGGATTGGGTTTTTTATTTTCGACATCTGAACCAGTTACAATACAATCGAAATAAGATTTTAGTTTATGATGCTCCAATACTTTAAATACCAAATCTCTCGGTTTGTTTGTACAAAGAGCAACTCTTTTGTCCCTAGATAACAGATACTCTATAAACTCTTTCGCTCCGTTAAAAACTTTTTCATTATCTAAGTTATCTTTGATATAAATAGATCTAAAATATTGAAGATAATAATCAGAATTAGCGCTTTCCCCAAACACCTTCGAGATCATCTCATTTCCACCAAGGCTTAGTACTGATCTAATATCATTAGACTCAATTAAATTCATTTTTAGTTCTGTACGGATTAAATTTAGTATTTTTAAAACCGTTTTAGATGAATCTACAATTGTCCCATCTAAATCAAAAATAAAAAGTTCAGCTGAGTCTTTTATCAATTTAATGTATTGGAATCTAATTCTTCTCTGGATAAAAATGGCGCCATATCTTCAAGAGAGGGAGATATCATTGTGCCATCATCTAATTTCCTAGAAGATAATTTTGGTGAGAACTGCTGTTCCGGATCAATCACAACCTCAATTAAAACCGGATTACTATTAGCAAGCATCTCTTGAACCTTTGAGCTTCTCCAATCTTCAATACTATTAACTCGATAAGATGATATATTCATAGCGCTAGCAAGATTAACAAAGTCGGGAAAACTAACTCCATCATTGGGGCCTATCCCAAAAATATTATCAGGGAAATATGCTTGTTGTGTCTGGCTTATTGAGAGGTAACCATTATTATTCAAAACAATCACTTTTACTGGCAATTTGTAACCAACTAAAGTTTGTAGCTCTTGTAAATTCATCATTAAACTTCCATCTCCAGCCAAACAGATAATTCTTTTGTTTCCCAGAGCTATTGAGGCACCTATTGATGCCGGCAAATCGTACCCCATAGATGCACAGCCAGAGTTAGTAAAAAGCCTTTGCCCCTCTTTCAAATTTGCAGCTTGAAAGCCAATAACACAAGCAGACCCATTGCCTGTAACAACGACATCATCTGGAGTTAGTGCATT